>Ga0307375_10001830_pt1 | contig 22514 bp, 21 predicted proteins | sample TR1MG_FD_202531 | JGI IMG/M metagenome (GOLD analysis project Ga0307375, IMG submission 202531) | Soil microbial communities from Risofladan, Vaasa, Finland - TR-1 | ecosystem: Environmental > Terrestrial > Soil > Coastal area > Acid sulfate soil | place: Finland: Risofladan, Vaasa | collected...
CGCATCACCGCCGCGTTCGGCTACGGCGCGGCCACGCTGGGCGTGTTCTTCGAGAAGCCCAGCAGCCACGAGAAAACCGGCACCGCCGGCTGGTACAACTCCGCCGCGTTCGACAAGGCGGCCAAAGCCGCCGGCCTGTACAGCAAGGCGATCAACGCCGACGCGTTCGCCCACGAGACCCGCGCCAAGGCGATCGAGGTCATCAAGAACGAGATGGGCGGCCCGATCGACCTGGTGGTCTATTCGCTGGCCTCGCCCGTGCGCAAGCTGCCGGACACCGGCGAAGTGGTGCGCTCGGCGCTCAAGACCATCGGCCAGCCGTTCCACAACACCTCGGTCGACACCAACAAGGACACCGTGATCGAGGCCACCGTGGAGCCGGCCACCGAGCAGGAAATCAAGGACACCGTCACCGTGATGGGCGGCGAGGACTGGGCGCTGTGGATCGACGCGCTGAGCGCCGCCGGCGTGCTGGCCGAGCACGCCAAGACCATCGCCTACAGCTACATCGGCACCGAGATCACCTGGCCGATGTACTGGCACGGCACCCTGGGCCAGGCCAAGCAGCACCTGGACAACACCGCCAGCCAGCTGCGCAGCCGCCACCCCGGCCTCGAAGCCTACGTCGGCGTGATGAAATCCGTCGTCACCCAGGCCAGCGCCGCCATCCCGGTGATCCCGCTGTACGTCTCCATCGCCTTCAAGATCATGAAGGAGAAAGGCATCCACGAAGGCCCGATCGAGCAGGCCAACCGGTTGTTCCACGATCGGCTGTATCGGGCCGATGGTGCGGCGCCGGCCACTGACGGGGAAGGGCGGTTGCGGCTGGATGACTGGGAGCTGCGCGATGACGTGCAGGAGCCGTGCAAGACGTTGTGGCCGACTGTGACCACCGAGAACCTCAAGCAGATCACCGACTACGCGGGGTACAAGCACGAGTTTTTGCAGCTGTTCGGGTTTGACCGGGGGGATGTGGATTACGATGCCGAGGTGGATGCGGATCGAAGGTTTGATTGTTTGGAGGGGTGAGGGGAGGGGGGCACTGAGATCGCGTGGCTTCGTTGGCTACCGCTTACGATCCTCAAAAAAGTGCACACTGACCCGGGTATTGACGCGTTAGTTTTTCAAGGAGTATCTCGTGAACGGACAACTCATAAGAGCAACGCACATGCCGGTCCTTCCTGCATTGCCGGATACGGTTCTGCCCGGCTTGGTGACCTTAACTAAGGCATTAGGGGTTCCTCGTGAGGTCCTTGCAAGTGACGAAGACATTCACCATGCCTGGCATGGCCTGCCTCGTGAGCTCAGGGACATACCGGGTGATCTGCGAGGAGAATTAATTGCTCGCATGTGTGTTGCAGTAAGTGCGGGTCTTTTTGATAGCGCGATGAATTACGCATGGAACGCCGCAATACTTCAACTGCGGCAGAAAATACGAAATTTCGGCCTTCCGATTGTTGCTCAAGTGATTCAAGCGGATTTTGAAGAAAGAAATCTGTTGGAGCTTCAGGATAGTGGGCTACTCGAGTTATGCCTAAAGCTTAATCTTGTCAATAAGGATGGCTACTTCTTTCTAGACCAATGTCGGGATATAAGAAACAATTTCTCCGCTGCGCATCCGACGATCGGCTCTGTCAATGATCGAGAATTCATAACTTTCCTAAATCGTTGCGTCAGATACGCGCTTGGATATTCGTCTTCGCCTAAAGGCGTAGATATTTCTCAATTTATAACAGCAGTTAAAGGGTTGCGATTTACTGCGACCCAATTGACGGTGTGGCTAGAGCGTTTGCGGGAAACCCATGATGCTCAGCGACAAGCACTTACCGGCATGACGCATGGCCTCTATTGCGATCCAAATTCCTCTGAGCCTGTGCGATTAAACGCTTTAGATATTAGTGCGGCGCTAAGGGATTCATTCACTGTGGCGACGCGCTCTGACTTGATCAATCGCCACAACGAGTACGCTGCTAAAGGTGACGAACAGCGGCATGTCGCCTCGCTCCAATATTTCGAGCGCCTTGGCATTCTCAAACTACTTAATGATTCTGAGCAACACGGTATCTTCTATCGCGCTTCAGAACGTCTTTGGATTGTTCATAATGGAATGAACAATTTCTATAATGAGCCGCCGTTCGCTGAGCGTCTCTTGGAGCTGTCGAGCCAGGGCGCTGTGCCAGAAACTGCTCAAGAATATTTCGTGCATACAGTGGTCGCGTGCTACGTAGGAAACGGATACGGTGTGTCTCACGGTGCTGCGCCAAGCTATGAAAGGATGATTCGATCCTTTTCGCCAAGAGAGATCGTAACGATGCTCCAATTAGCACACAACGATGCGAATGTTCTCGGATGGCGTGTCAAGAATAATCACTCATGTCGCGAAAGATTCGTACAGGCGCTTCGACTAATAGATGTAAATTCAGTTCCCAGCATTGTTCGGACGGCATATGATCGGTTCATCAGCTAAAAAGCGACTAGGCTGAGTCGGTCCCGAATTGCTCACTACAATTAGAACAAGGAAGCGCAATGGCGATGCATAGAATTGTTAAAGCTCATTTGGATAGTTTCGTGAGGAGCTTCGGGCTTGAAGCGGACGACGAGGCTTCACAATTCGAGAAGTTTGCAGCGCACTGCGTCATCTCTAACAGATACAGCTCTACCTTCGATCTAGACGACGTGGTCACTGAGACCGGCGATGACGGCATAGATGGACTGACCATCGTGGTAGATGAATCCATCCTGACATCGGCGGAAGACGTGCAGACGGTTTTTGCCGGTCAACGCCGAAATCATGACGTGGATGTAGTATTTATTCAGGCAAAACGATCTGACGGATTTGACCTTGGTGATTTTCTAAAATTTAAGGAAGGTATACTCCGCTTCGTTAATCAGGTCCCGTACACTGCGACGGACGAAGTCTTGAAAGATGGCCGTTCAATGTTCGATATCGTCGTTAGCGAGGTCCCGAAGCTTCGCAACGGCAAGCCATCCCTTACCGCCCGTTATGTAACTACGGGGATATATCAAAAGCCAGAGGCGCTTGAGACAGCCCTAAGGGACTTTACGGGACAGTTGGATGAACTTGGCCTTTTTCATGACGTAGACGTCAAATTCATAGATAGAGAAGATTTAACCCGGTTATGGGTAAGCACTTATTCCGGTGTTCAAGCAAGCCTCCCTGTCTTCAGCCATGCAGCACTTCCGAACATTGCTGGTATCGACGAAGCTTACTTGGCAGTGGTTCGCGCGAGCGATTTCGTCAACAATCTCTTGGTAACTCCGGATGGAAACTTGCGTGGACAAGTATTTGAGGAGAATGTTCGTTCATTTCTAGGTGAAGAAAATTCCGTAAATGCTTCGATTGCTGCAACCTTGGCATCCGACGCAGCTAGCAGATTTCCAGTGTTGAATAATGGCATCACCCTAGTTTGCCCGGATGTAAAACTTCAAGGCACCACTTTGCACCTGACAAACTATCAAATAGTTAATGGGTGTCAGACATCAAATGTTCTATTCCAGCACCGTGATGCCCTAGGGGACATCATGGTTAATGTAAAGGTCGTGAAGACACAACTGGAAGATGTTTTCGCGGACTTGGTTCGGGCGACCAATAGCCAAACCAAGGTTGAAGGAACACAGTTCCTTTCACTTCGGCCGATAATTAAACGTGTGGAACAGTATTTCAACACCTTTGACGGAAACGAGAGTCGGCTGTATTTGGAACGTCGCGACAGGCAATATGTTGGTCTCGAAATACCAGCTACTAGGGTCTTTTCGCTAAACAACGCCGCCAAATGCGTGGCGGCGATGTGGTGCAATAGACCAGAGCTCGCTGCTAGGTACCCAAAACAGATGTATGAGGAATTAACTGATGTCATTTTTTCGGACACGACGAAGGAGGCTGTTTTTTATGCGGCCTGCGTAACGATGTATCGGTTTAACCTTCTAATTTCCAACAGCACGATTCCTCAAAATATGAAACGCTTTAAGTGGCACATGCTCACCTTAGTCAGGGCCATACTTGCGAGACCTGATGGAATTCAGCTTAATTCGCGGCAAGCTGAGCAGGATGCTCACAAGATTATCGAGACGATGTCCCAGCACGGAGCTGCCGCAACCGACCTGTTTGCGCGAATTGTTGGCATCTGCCAAGGTCTTGGCGAAGTTACTAATGATAGGCTGAAGCGCCAGGCGATTTTACAGGAGATGATTTCTGCAATTTAGCGATAATCGCTTTTCCTCCGAAAAAGAAGGCGCAGGAAGTGGCCAGGAACTGTGTCAGGTTCACTTATTGCGGGTTTACCTGATTGCATGGCGGGTGGCGACAAGCGCAGCCAGCGAATCGACATCAAGATCGCCCAGCGCATTGCAGCCGAGTGGGAGCGTGGATCATGAAAGGCGTGCGCGAGACTTTTTCCCGTTACGACAGTGCCGACTACCTCAAGACCGAGGCGGACATCACCGCTTATCTCGAAGCTTGCGCGCAGGAAGCACCCAACGATCCCGTGTTCATGCTGAAAGCCCTCGGCACGGTGGCGCGGGCGCGCAACATGAGCCAGCTGGCCGAAGCGGCCGGCATGACCCGGGCCGGGCTGTACAAGGCACTGTCGGGTGAAGGCAACCCCAGCCTCGCCAATACCATGAAGGTGGCGAAGGCGCTCGGTTATCGATTGGCGCTGGTGCCTGATCGGGAGTGATGGACGCATGCAGGCCGGCTTGCCCGTCCTGCCGTCGCGATCTGGTCACGCTGGATACACTGCGCCCACGCCTGGCGCGGCTGTCCAAGCTGAGCCAGCGCGGCGAGGACACCCAGATGGCGGTCGGCAGCGACCTGATGACGAATGCGCTGGAGGGTTACGCCGTACTCAAGGTCACCGGCAAGGGCAGGGCGTAGACGACCTGCGCCGGATGCTCTCCACCCGCTTCACCCGCGGCTCGCACGCACCGTCGACGCCCGTCACCCCGAGCGAACCCGCCAGAAAAGGTGTCAGGGACAATTTCGGCCGGCTTCCACGAATGCCGAGGCGCTCGTGGTGACCGTAGCCATCAGGTCATCCGACGACGCCTCGTGATTCATTGTCGTAGTTGCGTGTGCGCAGCGCTGCGGATATGCGGTCTGCGGGTTTCGCATTTTCTTTAGTTGGTTACACTCGTCGAAGCATCCAAAGCTTTGGGGAACAGCTTGGGCCTCCAATTCTTCCTGATCGATTTCGAGAACGTCCAGCCGGCTGGGATAGGGTCGCTGGTCCCGGGCAGCTGCAAGGTCATCATGTTTCTCGGTCAGAACCAGTCCAAGGTGACCGTCGAGTTGTCGCGGGTCCTGCAGCCATTCGGTAAAGACGTTGAGTATCTGCAAATTTCAGGCAGCGGTCCCAACGCGGTGGATTTCCATATCGCGTTTTACATCGGCCGGCTGGCTGCATCCCATCCCGATGCCAGATTCACGATCGTGTCGAAAGACACCGGCTTCGATCCATTGGTCAAGCACCTGGCCAGTTTGAAGATCACCTGTCATCGGGCCGCATCGATCGGTAGTTCAGTGAAATTGCCGAGTCCAAAGGCGGCGCCCATGACCAAGGGAACGGCGGCGAAGGCAGCGGTCGCCGCGAAACCGAAACCTGCGAAGAATGTCGTCGTGACGATCGCGCCCGAAGCGACTGGTGGAGCTATCAAGTCAAAGGCCGCGGTCGCGCATGTCGCCGAAGCGGTCAAACGCCTGAAAGGTCTGAAATCCGCCAAACCGGCGACGCTGAAGACGCTTCAATCGTCACTGAAGTCGTGGTTCAAACCCGCCTTGAAGCCGGATGAAGTCGTCTCCGTCATTGCGGCTCTTCAAGACTCGAAGAAGATCAGCGTGAACGGTACCAAAGTGGTCTACGCACTGGGGTAGAACGCTGGCGCCAGCCGGCGCCCGGGAAAAGGTGTCAGCGACAATTCCTGCTAGAGATAATGTCCGCTCCAATAGCGCCCCCGTGCGTGGAGGCAGTGCCGTGGCTGGTTCGCTCGAAGTCTTCGTTCCCGGCGCGCTGTGGCTTCGGGACTATGTTGTCTCCCTGGGCGGCGCGCGGATCAACGCGCGGATGACGGTGATCAAGCTGCGCAGCGGCGAGATCCTGATCCATTCCCCGTGTCCGTTCGACGAGGCGTTGACCGCCGAGGTGGTGGCGCTGGGGCCGGTCGCGGCGATCATCGCGCCAGGCAATTTCCACTGGCTCCACGTGCGCTCGTGTCAGCAGGCGTTTCCCGAGGCAGTGACCTATATCTGCCCTGGCGTCGAGATGCGGGCGAAGGAGCTCTCCTTCGACGAGATCCTCCGCGACGAGGCGCCGGCATTGTGGCTGGGCGAGTTGTCACAGGTCCTTCTGCAGGGACCGCGCGTGATGCGTGAGGTCGCGTTCTTCCACCACGCCAGCAAGACGCTCATCCTCGTCGACCTGGTCGAGAACGTCACGGCGGCCACGCCGGGCACCAACGGGCTTCTGCGGTTCCTGTTCCGGATGATCGGGATGTGGAACACGCCCAGCCCGGCGCCCGAGTACCGGCTTGGCTGGGGGGACAAGGCGCTCGTGCGCCAGTGCATGCTGCGTATCCTGCAGTGGGACTTCGAGCGCGTGATCCTCTCCCACGGCGACCTCATCACCGGCGACGCCAAGCGACGCATCGCCCATGCCTGGCGGAAGATCCTGGGTCATTACACGAGCAGCAGCAGGATGCAGAAGGCGACGCGTCCCGGAGAGCCGACCTCGCCCAGTTCGCTGACGGTCTGGCGGACGTGGCTGTAGCCGGGAATCATCAGGCCGACGGCGAACATCCCCGCGAACAGGAGCACCGCGGCGATCGGGCCGAGCCAGAGGCGGATGGGCGTGTCAGTCATGCGTGATTCCCTTGTACCGGCTCATGGTAATCAACGCCGTCGATCAACGGGAGCAGAGGTAATCAATGGGGGGCAATGGGCTCCGTTCCCGCGGTTTGGCGAAAGCCATCGGATCCCCACCAGCGCGCGGCGCCAGGGCCCGGCCACGGCACGAACGACCGATTCGCGCGGCGCGGCGATCAGGCCGGCGGTGACGATCTCACGCGGGTCGCTGATGGCGGTGTCGGCGGCTTGCATGGCAGGCTCCCGTTTAAGGGCCCCTCATTCCATGCCGATCTGCTTGAAGCGATCGGCGGTGTCGGGCTTCACCAGCCCCTCGAAATCTTCCGCCTCATAGAGCTGCCTTACCTCGATCTCTGCGGCTTTGCCCTTGCCCACGGGATTCGGAAAACGGCGCGTCCACTCGAGCGCCTCGTCGTGGTTGCGCACCTGGATCAGGGTGTAGCCGGCGATCAGCTCCTTGCTCTCGATGAACGGCCCGTCCACCACGGTGCGGCGTTCGCCGTCATAGCGAATGCGCCAGCCCTTGCTGCTCGGCTGCAGCCCGGCAGCATCGAGCAGCACGCCGGCCTGGGCCAGCTGCTCGTGGTAGTCGGCCATGGCCTCGAACAGCTTCTCGCTGTCGTCGGGAAAGCGGCCCGCTTCGGAATCGGGCGTGGCCTTGACGATGATCATGAATTTCATGCGGTGCTCCTTCGCGGTTGGTTGGCTAGGAGCCTGTCGGGCTTTGGTCGGCCGGGCTGCGAATCCGTCTGTGCGGTCCATATTTCCGCCGCTTCTTGGCCCATGGAACCACCATGGGCCGGCGAAGCGTCGAAAATCTGTCCTCGCACAGCCGAATTCTCGCCTCGACCACCAAAGCCCGACAGGCTCCTAGGCGGCTCGAACAGCGCGCCTCTGACCACACGACGAAGCAGTCCGGGCCGAATCGACATCCGCCGGCGACGTATCGCGTTGCGTGTACAGGGTGCCTGAAGTTTCGCCACCCGCTTCAACCGGTCAGGAGCGCGGTGCGGCCGTCAATGCCACGTGCGCTTGCCGCCCGCGACGGCGGGGTTCATCTCCACGCTGAGGGTGAACGTGCGTTGTTCGTCCGGCTGCATGGCGCCGACGCCCACCAGCTTGCGCGCGATCTCCTTGCCGCGTTCGTCGCGGATGGTCAGCACCATCGAGTATTCCCACGCACCGTTGTCGACGGGGTTGCGAAAGCTGCCTTCCACGCGCAGCGGCACCGACGTTGCCGCTGCCGCTGGGGTCGCGCTGGTGGCCTCGATGAAGCGCAGCTTGTGGCGGCAGGCTGGGCACACGCCCGCACTTTCCAGGATGGTCTCCCGACAGTGCGGGCAGGTGCGCGTCGCCCCGGCCGTGCCCGGATGGGGGTTGCTCACGACGCGGTGCCGTTGTGCCCATGGGTCCTGGGCGTGCTGCCGCCGTCCTTGGCATCGTCCCAGCCGAACTCGGCCTGGCCGCGCATGCGCGAACCCGCCGCCACACTGAGCGAGCCCGCCTTCAGGTCGCCGGTCAGCGCGCCGCTCTGCTGCAATTCCACGTGCGCCGCGGATTCGATGTTGCCGATCAGTTCGCCCGCGATGGTGACCTTTTCGGCGCGCACGCTGCCGGTGACCTTGGCGCCGAGCTCGATGGTGAGGTCGCCGCGCACGTTGACGTCGCCCTTGAAGCTGCCGGCGATGCGCACATGGCCCTCGCCTTCGATCTTGCCCTCGATGGTGATATCGGGTGCGATCAGCGATTCGGCCTTGGGCTTGCCCGGCGTGGGCGCGGGCGTTGGCGTGGGTGCGGGACGAAATGCGGGCTGCGCCGGCGTTTGCGCTTCGGGCTTGGTCTCCGGGATGCCGGGGCGCGCCAGGTCCGTGGCTTCGGGCGTTTCGGTGGCGGGGGTCTTGAGGGATTCTTTCCACAGGGCCATGGCGGGACTCCAGTTTGGTCAGACGGAGGGTCAGCCTACCCCCCAAACGGCACGCAAAACGGGGCCAGGTTCACTTGCGTGCGCAAATGCAGGTACGGGTTCAGGTTCTGTTTGCCCTTTGCAACGGACTCGAGCACGTCGACACCGCGCAGGAGTGCAGATGAACAGCCACCTGGCCGATGGCGACAAGCGCACCCAGCGTACCGACATCAAGACGGCCCGGCGCGTTGCAGCCGAGTGGGAGCGTGGATCATGAAGGGCGTGCGAGAGACCTTTTCCCGTTACGACAGTGCCGATTGCCTCAAGGCCGAGGCAGACATCGCCGCCTATCTCGAAGCGTGCGCGGCCGTGTGCAGGCGTCGCGATATCTGGAAAACGAGGCGGAGAAAGTCGGGTCGAACGGATTTCCACCGTCCTGTTTTCGGGATCGGGGCGCGCTTGGTGCGACCCCGGCGCCGCGATTCGGCCCACATCCAGGGCCGTCATCCGGCCCGGCCTGCCGGTATTTTCCGTGCATCCCGCAGAGTTATTTGCTAGAAATGGAAGACGGGGGGTATGAGTCACTGCTGGTGTGTTGATCGCCACGATCCCTGTGCGCCCCCGCGCCGTTCGTGATCGCCACGACGAGGGCAGGGTGGTGGCTGGTTTGTTGTCTGCGTCCCCAACGGCTTTTCGCGTTCAGCCTTTACCGCAAGGACATTACCGATGCATGGATTCTCCGGCAAGTCGATCGCCGCTTGGTTGCTGATTCTCGCGCTGTCCAGCAGCGCACCCCCGTTGCACGCCGGCACGCAGCGGGCGCCAGCGACGCGGCCCCGGGTCACGGCGACGCAGGTGTTCCGGCACACGGTGGCGATGCACGGCCTGCTGCCGGTGCACGTGGACCGGCAGGCCGGGCGCATCCTGGTCACCTTGCCGGCGCCACAGGCCGACGGTGTCTCGGCACGTTTTCTTTATGCCACCGCACTGCGTACCGGGCTGGGCGCCGCGCCCACGTTTCTCGACCGGGGCCGGGTCGGCACGACCCAGGTGATTGCCTTCCGGCGCTATGGCAGCAAGATCGCCGCCGTGTTCGAGAACCCGCGCTTCCGCGCCGCCGGCGCCGGCGAGTCGGCAAGCCCCGACTTCGTCACCTCGATCGTGTGGATGGGCGACATCGCCGCGACCCTGCCCGATGGCCGGATGGTGGTGGACCTGTCGGGTTTTCTCACCACCGATACGCTGGGCATCGCCAATGCGCTGGACCAGCGTGACGACACCTTCGGCGTGGGTGGTGCGCAGGGGGCGGGCAAGGGGTTCACGCTCGACCCCAAATTGAGTGCCGCCGACCCGGCATCGGTGAAGCTGTTTCCGGACAACCTGGAAATCGACGCGGTGCAGACCTACGCCTCGAAGTCGCCCGGGGCCGAGGTCGCCAACATCGCGCCGGACGCGCAGCAGGTCAGCTTCACCGTGCACCACAGTTTCGTGCGCCTGCCCGGGCCGGGTTTCCATCCGCGCCGCTTCGATCCGCGCATCGGCGGCTTCGCCACCCAGGTAGTCGAATTCGGCCAGCCGCTGGGCAGCGACGTGGTGCGCGACTTTGCCAACCGGTTCCGGCTGGACAAGCTCGATCCCGCCGCGACGCGTTCGAAGGTGCGCAAGCCGATCGTGTTCTACGTCGACCGCAACGCACCCGAGCCGATCCGCTCGGCGCTGATCGAGGGCATCGGCTGGTGGAGCAAGGCGTTCGACGCCGCCGGCTACATCGACGCGTTCCAGGTGAAACTGCTGCCGGTCGGCGTCGACCCGATGGACGTGCGCTACAACGTCGTCAACTGGGTGGATCGCGCCACGCGCGGCTGGTCGTACGGTCAGGAGATCGTCGATCCGCGCACCGGCGAGATCGTCAAGGGCATGGTGGTGCTCGGCTCGCTGCGGGTGCGCCAGGACATCCAGATCTTCGAGGGGCTGGTGGGCGCCGACAAGGTCGGCAAGGGCGGGCCGGACGATCCGGTGCAGGTGGCGCTGGCGCGCCTGCGCCAGCTCGGTGCGCACGAGGTGGGGCATGCGCTGGGCTTCGCGCACAACTTTGCCGCCAGTACCCAGGATCGCGCCTCGGTGATGGATTACCCGCCGCCACGCATCGGTCTGGTCGATGGCCGTCCCGACCTCGGTCACGCCTACGCCAGTGGTATCGGTCGCTGGGACATGGCCACGGTCGACTGGCTCTACGGCGAGCCGCCGCCGGGCCAGGACCCGCAGGCGGCTGCCGACGCCAAGGCCAGTGCCGTGGTGGCGTCGGGGTTGCGCTACGTCTCCGACGACAACGCCCGCGCCGACGATACCGCGCAGCCGTGGGCGTCGCTGTGGGACGACGGTGCCGATCCGACCGCCGAACTGGTGCGGCTGATGGGCGTGCGTCGTGCGGCGATCGAGCACTTCGGCCTGGCGGCGCTCTCGCCCGGCGAACCAATGGCCGACCTGAGCCGGCGCTTCGTGCCGATCTGGCTGCTGCACCGCTACCAGATGGTCGCCGCGGCGAAGGCCATCGGCGGGGTGGATCTGCGCTATGCCATCAATGGCGGCGGCCACGAATCATCCGCGCCGGTGCCGCCGGCGGCACAGCGCGCCGCGCTCGACGCCGTGCTGGGCACGCTGGCACCCGATCAGCTGCGCGTGCCCGGGCGGCTGTTGCCGCTGCTGTCGGCGGCGCGCAACGGCAGCCCGAACCGGCAGTACCAGATCGAATTGTTCGCCGGCGCCGGCGGCACCATGTTCGATCCGCTGGTGGCAGCCGACAGCGCCGCGGAGCTGACCCTGGATGCCTTGCTGGCGCCGGCGCGGCTGGCCCGGCTGGAGGCTCAGCACGCGGCCGATCCCGGTGCGCTCGGCGTCGACGAAGTGCTCGACCGCCTGCTCGCGGCCACGCTGCCCGATCGCACCGATGCGCTGACGCGCCGGATCGCGTACCGCACCCTGGTCACGCTGGCCCAGGTGGCACACAACCCCAAGACCACGCCCGGTGTCGCCGCGATGCTGGACCAGCGCGTGCATGCGGTGGCACTGGCGCTGGCCAACCGTCATGGCAGCGCCGCCGACCGCGCCTGGGGCGCCAGCCTGTCGCGCCAGCTTCTCGACCCGCAGCAACTCGACAAGCTGCTGGCCCAGCGCCCGCGCACCGTCGACGTGCCGCCCGGTGCCCCGATCGACGACGAGGGGGACTGGATGACGATGCCGGAAAACGGGATGGGGGGAGGTGGGCCGCGTTGATTTCCAACGTCCCGTTTTCGCTGGTTGGTTGGTGACTTCGTCAGGAAAGACGATTTCGGACTGGGGCTTTGACTCCGGCCGATTTGCCGTTGTATCCCCGATGCCCGACCGGCCGCTCATGACTGACGGCAAGCAAGCGAGCTCGTGCGGGTTCCGTGCTTCACGCGCCTTGCCACACGTCATGAACTGACTACGCAATAGTTCGGGCCGGCTTGATTGAATGAAACTGTGGTTTACCCCCGGTCGTGTTCGAACTGGTCAAATCCGCAACGGTGACACTTTTCCTTTTTTCGAATTACCCCGGTGGCCGGTATCCGATGCGGAACAGGCCCCAGTGCTGGCCATGCACGAGGATCGGCGAAGAGATGTCGTACATGGTCTCGCCGGTGTCGCGCTTGTAGGTGTGCAGCAGGTACGGCCTGCGGTTGGCGGCCGCACTTTGGGCAGTACGGTCGTTGAAGAGTCGTTTGGACCGGCTGTGGCGCACGTCCTCGGCGTAGTCGCCGGTCAGCGGCTGCGCGAAGATGCAGTTGTGCGTGCCAATGTAGCAGTGATCGTCCATCGCGCAGGCAAAGGCAATCTCCGGATGGGCCTCCAGCAGTGGCTCCTGGATAGCCGGCAGCACCTCGTCGGTATAGCTGTCGTATTGCGTGTGGAATTTCTCCGGCCGGGTGTCCGGCACTGGTGCGTAGCGACGATCCATCAGCGCATTCAGGGTGATCCGACCGGCGTCCACGTCGCACTCAAACAGTCGCGCGACCTGCGCGGCGGCGCGCTGCACCACTTCGCGCAGCCGCAGATGCAACGCATCCGCCTCATCGAAGACAGCCTCGAACAATTCTTCCGCGATGCAGGCCTGGTTGAGGCTCGCGTCAGCGGCCTTGGGAAGCTCGTGCTCGGTGTAGGCGAGAGCGTCAAGCATGTCTTGCACCGAGCTGGAAATCTGTCGGGTGGCCTCGACATGGCCGTCGGCCATGCTGGCAATGCGCTGGATCTCCTGTTCCGATTCCGCCGCCAATTCACCGATGCTGACCAGCAGCGCCACCGCCGACTCCGCCTGTGTGGCACCCGCATCCACTTCGTCGCTGAGCGCCTGCATGCTGCCGGTCGTGCGGCCAGCCTGTTCGTTTACGGCGCCCAGAGCCTGCAGGATGTCCACCGACGCGCCGCGCGCCTTGTGCGCCAACGCACGGACCTCCTGCGCCACCACCGCGAAACCCTTGCCATGCTCGCCTGCCTGGGCGGCTTCGATGGACGCGTTGAGCGATAGCAGATGGGTTTGCTGCGCGATCTCGCCGATGACATCGACAATTTCCTGGATGCGCGCCGATTGCTCGCGCAGCATTTGCATGTCCGCGGCGGTGTCCGCGGCGCGCGTGCGCGCGTGCTGAAAAATGGCCAGCCCTTTGCTGATCTCGGCCTGGCCGCGCTCGCTCTCCCGACGCGAGCGCGCCGCCGCGTCGCTGGCGCGTGCAGAGCCGGCAGCGATCTGACGGGTGGTTTCGCCAATGTCGTCGGCGTGCCCGGCGATCTCGCGGGCCAGCCCCACATTCTGGCTGGTCTTCTCCTTGAGCCGGTCAAGAAAGAACGAGTTCTCGGCACCGCCATGCATGATGCGTTCAACGCGCGCGGCGACGTAGTGCGCCAGGCGGTTGCGCGATGATGGCCCGAACGCGCGCAGGCCCGGGTACCAGCGCCACGCCAGAACGGCCAGAGCCGCGGCCACACCACCACCGGCCAGCCAGCCCGATGGCCACGCACTACCCGGCTCGAAAGTCCGGACCACGGCAGCAAGACTGTGCGCGGCAACGCCAGCTAGCAACGTAGATGTATGCATGATCATGGCCACCTCGAAATCAATGATGCCGGCGCCGATGTTCCGGCAGAAGCTCCGCCAGCCTTGCGCTCTCTTTCAAGGTTATCGCCCGGCCTGCTGAATCCTTGATCAGCGACGCGTGCCCATTCGACCAAAGTTCAAGAACGGAAGAATGGCGGGAGCAACAATGGCGTCACCATTTCACTGCCGCAGGTCAACAGGCGCGCAAAAACTCGTCTCCGCTCCGTGTCGGAGAACAGGACGATCGGGCTCAGGTTCACTTCATCGGAGCGGGGGACAGATCCAGGTTGAGGTTCACTCAACCGTGCGCCACAACCTGCCCGCGCCGCCTGCCGCTATCGCGCCATTTGATAACGGCGATCGTCAAACATCACGACGGACCATGCATAGCGCAACCCGTGACCGGCTTGCACCTTGGTCGGCGGCAACGTCATTTCGTGGGCGTACTGCCGCAGGGCTACTCCCAGTGCCGGATCGGGTGTCGCATCGAGCAGCCATGCGTGCGCCTCCGAACCGTCCGCACGGAAGGCCAGCAGATAGTCGGCGATGCCGGACTTAGGCTCGAACCGATAGTCGGGTGTCAGATACGGTCGTGCCTTGCTGACCGGATGCGGCTGGTGCCCGCCGAAGTCGCTGTCGCTACCGGCGCGGATGTCGGCATCGTGCAGGGCAATGAAGTTGCTCACCTGCGGCATGGCCTGGGTGACGCCAGCACGCCCCAGCTTGTCGATGATCCGCTGCACCAGTTCGGCGGTGTAGCCTTCGTTGGGACGTTCGTTCCGGGGCAGCTGCATGGCGTAATGGGCGTAGACCTGGGCCCAGATCATGGCTTCGCTGTACTTGTGCAGGGCCAGATCGATCTCGGCCATCTTGGCCATGCCCAGCAAGCTGCCGTGGATGGCCGCGTTGCTCATGTAGATGGCTGCCTGATTCAGATCCCGCTGCACCGGTGCTCCCGACGCGCGCTGCCCCATCCAGTACAGCGAGCCGAGCAGATACAGGTTGTGCTGATCGTTGACTTTCGTGCTGTCGATCAGTTGCTCAAGTGCCTGCTGGCGCGTGGCCAGAGGTAGCTGTGGATCGAGAATCACCGCCCATGTTTTGGTGGAGGCAGCCCGGGCGGCCGCAGCGGCAGCGGGCGCGGCTGCCAAGGCAGGTATCGCCGTGCCCAGGCCAACGATCAGGCACACCCATGCGAGGGCGCGGGAAAAACAGTGGGCCGTGTGCTGCATGACACTCTCTCCTTGAGACGCATGCTCTCATTCTGCACGCCGCGACGCTGCATCGGCAACGCCTGCCCTGCGGGGAAACGAAATGGAGGACGTTGGTCCGAATCGATTTCCTGCGCCACTTTCTCGCAGGCCGACGCCGCGCTTTCGTTGTGTCGCCGTGAAGCCTGCCTCACTGCCACGTGAAGTCGGGGCCGGCCGCCGACGCAACCCCTGTTTGCGAGCACGCACGATCACGCCGCCGTCGCGCGACTTGTTGATCATGATCAAGTCGGCCGCTCCGGCAACGAACTACGGTGGCTTTCCCTATCGTCGCCGCAGCGGGAGGAACGAGCAAGTGGCGACTGTGATGAGGTGATTGCGACAACGATTCATCCAATTGGGAGTTCAGACGATGCGTTACGTAATTCTTGCCTTAGCGATACTCCTCTCTGCGGCGGTCCCGACCCAGGCCCAGGCCCAGAGTCAGCTGAGCATCAGTATCGGAAACCGCGGCGTCAGCCTCGGATTCGTGATGTCGACGTATCCGACGCTGGTGCGCATTCCTGGCTATCCGGTCTATTACGACCCGCGAGTGGATTCGAACTACTTCTTCTACGATGGCCTGTACTGGGTATTTTGGGGCGACAACTGGTATTCGAGCAGCTGGTACAACGGCCCGTGGGACATGATCTCACCGGCCTACGTACCCTTGTTCATACTGCGCATTCCGGTGCGCTACTATCGCCGCCCGCCCGCTTACTTTCGCGGCTGGCGTGCCGACGACGCTCCACGTTGGGGTGAACACTGGGGCCGCGACTGGGAACGCCAGCGCAGCGGATGGGATAACTGGAACCGTCGCTCCGTGCCCAGGGCCGCACCGTTGCCGACCTATCAACGGAATTACACCGGCAACCGTTATCCCCGCCAGATGGAGCAACAGCGCTCGATCGAGACCCGCAGTTATCGCTACCAGCCACGCGAAGCGGTGAGCCGGCAGATTCTTGAACAACGTCGCCGGGGTACGGAATCGCGTGACCGGCAGCAGCAACAGCAGCGCAATGCCGAGCAGCAGAGGAATGTCCAGCAGCAACAGCAGCGCAATGCCGAACAGCAAAGGAATGTCCAGCAGCAACAGCAGCGCAATGCCGAACAGCAGAGGAATGTCCAGCAGCAACAGCGGCGCAATGCCGAGCAGCAGAGGAATGTCCAGCAGCAACAGCAGCGCAATGCCGAGCAGAAGCGGAACGTCCAGCAGCAACAGGAGCAGAAAGCCCGGCAACAGCAGAACGTCCAGCAACAACAACGGCAGAAGGCCCTGCAGCAGCAGAGTGTTCAGCAGCAACAGCAACGGAAAGCCCGGCAGCAGCAAACTGTCCAGGAACAACAACGGCAGAAAGCTCTGCAGCAGCAACAGCGACGTACACAGCCTGCACAGAAAGCCCGAGCTGCTGACAACAAGGGCGGGAAGGGCCAGCCCGCCGACAAGAACAAGGTCAAGAAAGACAAGAACAAGGACAATGGCGGGCATCCATAGCCAATGGCATGTCGCACGGCTCTCCCGTACCGACGATAGAATGGGTAAACGCTCCACTGGCATACGCGGGGAAAGGTTGCAGAGAGTTCGCACCGTTCGGTTTGCGAAACACGTGGCGTCCGTTCGGCTATCTCGGCGCGTAGGTTCAGTAGTGTTGGCAACACGGCATGATCGATTCAAGGACGTGCTGGAAGGTTGAGGGTCTGGGCGCTGGCTATTGGTCCCAGCTTCGTGACGTCGCCCTGTTGCCGGTGGCGTCACGAAGCTGCGATTGAAAGCCCGCTGGAATGCGGCGCCCGATTTGTTGCCGACTTTATTCCTCGGCGCTGACAATGCTCCGCCTGCTTTCGGACAGCAGGACCGCTCAAGACACTATCGACAAGACTCTATCGAAAAGATGCATTTTATAACATCAGAAAAGTGTCTGAAAAGTTTACATTTTTTACGATTTCAGCCAAATCATAAATTAATAATTTAATAGAAACAGTGGTTTGGTATATTGGCGCAATATTTGCTTATTTTTTAAAGACACCGAATGAGTTACGGATCAAGACAATGGCGCGGTGCAGAAAACCGACGCCTGTGTCCACCAGCGCGAAGCAAGCGGCGCAAGAGTAATCCTCATGAAAAGATTCCTGGTACTGAGCGGTTTGGCAATGGCGGCCATGGCGTCGATGCCCGCGCTCGCCGTCGTTGACACTGACGGTGGTGGCACTTCCACTCCGATAAACACCACCATAAACGTGGACACGGTTTTTACCGGCAGCCTTCCCGACGGTGTGGCCCCATGGCTGACGGCCCAGTTTACGTCAGACCTGGGTTCCCAATCAGGAACGCTGACATTGAGTTCGAACACGTACGGCCCGGATTTTCTGCAGGGTTTGAGCAGTAGTAGGTCCACAATCGGTTGGGCCTTCTATCTCAATCAGACGGTCACCGGAATCACCTGCACGTCGGAAACCTGCGCGGATAACGGTGCATTTTGGAATGCGGGCGGTTTCGACTCCGGTCCTGTGCCCGGTGTGTTCAATCTTGCCTTTGGCTGGTCATCGGGTAACCGTTTCCAGAGTGGCGATTCGGAGGTATATGGCCTTACGTTCGCGAGTGCCTTGACCGGTGACCCGTTTGCACTCAACGGAAGCGACTGGTTATCGGCGGCGCATATGCAGGGGATTACCGGTGACTGCAGTGGCTGGATCGTGTCGGGTACAGGAGCGGCCCAGGGTGGCTCACCCTGCACCACGGATCCGGTGAGGGTGCCGGAACCGACGGAGCCGGGCATGTTCGGTCTCGGCCTGTTGCTGATGGGGTTGCTTGTGGGCCTGCGCCGGCGCTACAACTGAGCAACTTCTCCAGTTCAGCATGGCAATGCCCCGCAAGGTGGATTGTCTTTCCATGGTGCGTCCGGCAGGGCGTACCCGGGTCATCCCACTACGATGACCCATGTCGCCGTGCAGGAAGCCGTGCGGGAAGCGCTGAACGGCGGGTCGTTGACTGGCTCGAGAAGGTCAACGATGAGGAATATACCTCCTGGGGCCGACCTCCTGAGCCTTGCCGGATAGCGGGTTGCCCGCGGTCTGCATGGCCAGTTGGAGTGTCGGTCACGGGTGCCGTTTCAATCAGAAAGTCTTCAGGGGGCACTTGCGACAGCAACACCGGATACGACGAACGTCCCCGCACAGGCGGACGCCGGTACGGCTGGAGCCAGCGCTCGCTGAGGTGACGCTCAGCCTGGATTCTGGTGAGCAGTTGCACTTCACGCCACAAACTGCAACCGCGCCAGCTCCGCATACAAGCCGCCCTCGGCCAGCAGGCTTTCGTGCGTGCCCTGCGCCACGATGCAGCCGCCATCGAGGACGACGATGCGGTCGGCGCGTTGCACGGTGGCGAGGCGGTGGGCGATGACCAGGGTGGTGCGGCCTTTTTCGAGGCGTTCCAGCGCCTGCTGGATCGCGGCTTCGGACTGCGCATCGAGCGACGAGGTGGCTTCGTCCAGCAGCAGCAGCGGGGCGTCGCGCAAGATCGCACGGGCGATCGCGATGCGCTGGCGCTGGCCGCCGGACAGGCGCACGCCGCGCTCGCCCATCTCGGCCTCGTAGCCGCCGTCGAGCGCGCTGATGAAGTCGTGCGCCTCGGCGGCGCGGGCCGCTGCGCGCACCTCCTCGTCGCTGGCCTCCTGCCTGCCGAAACGGATGTTGTCGGCCGCCGTGCCGCTGAAGATGACCGTCTCCTGCGGGACCAGCGCGATGGCGCCGCGCAGGTCGGGCAGGGTCAATGCGCGCAGGTCGATGCCGTCGAGCCGCACGCTGCCGGACTGCGGGTCGAAGAAACGCAGCAGCAGCGAGAACACGGTGCTCTTGCCCGCGCCCGACGGACCCACCAGGGCCACCGTTTCGCCGGGTTCGATGGCGAGCGTGAAATCCTCCAGCGCCGCCGTGTGGAGCCGCGTCGGGTAGTGAAACGTCACATGGTCGAACTGCAGCGCGCAGCGCACCGGTCGCGGCAGCGGCGCAGGATGCGCCGGGCCGGTCACTTCGGCACGTTCGGCCAGCAGTTCGCCGATGCGCTCCATCGCACCGGCGGCGCGCAGCACGTCGCCCCATACCTCGGAGAGGCCGGCCACCGAGCCGGCGGCGAAGATCGCATACAGCACGAACTGGCCCAGCACGCCGGCATCCAGCGTACCCGCCAGCACGTGGCGGGCACCGGCCCACAGCACCAGGGTGATCGCGCCGAACACCAGCACGATCACCGCCAGGGTCAGCAGCGCGCGAGTGCCGATGCGTCGGCGCGCGGTGGCCAGTGCACGCAGGATCGCCGTGCCGTAGCGCGTACTCTCGATGTCCTCGCGGGCATATGCCTTGACCGCGGTGGAGGCATTCAGGGTTTCGTTGGCGATGGCTGCCGCATCGGCCAGCCGGTCCTGGCTGGCCCGCGACAGTTTCTGCACGCGCCGGCCGAACAACAGGATCGGCAGCATCACCGCCGGAATCACCAGCGCGGTCAGCCCGGCCAGCGACGGCGCGGTCCAGACCATCGCCACCGCCGCGCCCACCAGCATCACCGCGCTGCGCAGCGCCACCGACACGCCCGAGCCGATCAGCGCCTGCACCACTTCGGTATCGGCGCTGAGGCGGGAGAGCAGCTCGCCGACGCGGCTGCGCTCGAAGAATCCGACATCGAGCCGGATCACGTGCGCATACAACGTGCTGCGCAGCGAGGCGAGTGCCCGTTCGCTCAGCAGCGTGATGCAGAAGTAACGCGCGGCGGTGGCGAATGCCAGCACCAGCGCCACGCCGAACAGGGCGACGAAGGTACGGTTGATCACGGTCAGGCTGGAGTGGCCGAAGCCCTGGTCGATGATGTGGCGAAATGCCATCGGCAGCACCAGCGATGCGCCCGACGACAGCGCCAGAAACACCAGCCACCCGATCGCCAGCATGCGGTGCGGTTTCAGGAACGGCCACAGTTCGCGCAAGGCGCCCAGGCGGCGGAGTGGGCGGGGCGTATCGGTTTTGGCGTCGCTCATGGATACCTCGAATCACCCCGGGTTGTGTAGGAGCGCACCCTGTGCGCGAATGCTTTTGATCTGTACCAGAGCATTCGCGCACAGGGTGCGCTCCTACACAGGTGGGGCGCGCGCGGGCCGATTCAATCCAGCGTGCCTCAATCGGGCCAGCCTCAATCGAGCCGGTCAGCTTCGCTGCGTCCGCGGCTGATGTTGCCGATCAGCAGCCGGGCTTCGTCGACCCGGTGTTCCGGCAATTGCACCTGCAGTTCGACGCCGTCGGCACCGAAGGTTTCCTGCTCGACTTCGGCCTGCAACTCTTTCAGCCGCGCCTTGAGCAGGGCCAGCGTGGCGAAATCGCAATGCAGGCCGAGCCGCGCCATCGCAATGATCGGCACGCGCTCGGCACAGCGCAGGCACTCGGCGGCGGTGCCGCCGTAAGCGCGCACCAGCCCACCCGCGCCGAGCTTGGTGCCGCCGAACCAGCGCGTCACCAGCACCACGGCGCGGTCCATGCCCTGACCTTCGATCGCCTGCAGGATCGGCCGCCCGGCCGTGCCTCCCGGCTCGCCATCGTCATTGAAACGGTAGTCCTGGCCAATGCGATATGCCCAGCAGTTGTGCGTGGCGGTCGGATCGCCTGCCGCACTGACGAACGCCAGCGCCTGCCCGGCCGAGTCCACGGGGGCGGCCTGGGCGAGGAAACGGCTTTTCCTGATCTCCTCGACATGCCGGCAGGTACCGGCAAGGGTATGCAGCGGTTCGCTCATGGGTGGAGCCTGTCGGACTTTGGTGGTCGAGGCGAGAAGTCGGCTGTGCGAGCACAGATTTTCGCCGATTCGCCGGCTTATGGTGGTTCCATGGGCCAAGAAACGGAGGAAATAGGGACCGCATAGCCGGATTCGCAGCCCGGCCGACCAACGGCCCGACAGGCTCCCGGCAAGGTAACATGGCCGGCTGGAACCTTTGGAGCTTGGCCATGATCAACAACGACATACTGCGCTCCATCCGCTACATGCTCGACCTCAGCGACGGCAAGGTGGTCGAGATCGCCAGGCTGGCGGACGCGGCTTTTCCGATCGAGAAGGCCGACGTGCAGGCATTCCTGAAGAAGGAATGCGAGCCGGGCTACGTCGAATGCAGCAACGCGGTGCTGGCGCACTTTCTGGACGGGCTGGTGATCCATCGCCGCGGCCGCGACGAGAGCCTGCCGCCGCGTCCGGTGGAGAAACGCGTCACCAACAATGTGGTGCTGAAAAAGCTGCGCGTCGCGTTCGAGCTGAAGGATGTGGACATGCACCAGATCCTCGCCGACGCCGGCTTCCCGATTTCCAAGCCCGAACTGAACGCGCTGTTCCGCCAGCCCGGGCACAAGAATTTCCGCCTGTGCGGCGACCAGGTGCTGCGGAATTTCCTGAAGGGACTGACGTTGCGGGTGCGCGGCGACAGCTGAACGGCCACGCCGCACGGTTGGCGTGACCTGTCGATGCGAGCTGGCGATGCCCTGATGGCAGGGCTGTTGATTCGGCACGCAAGCACAGCAGGGGTCGAAGGATGCAGGGCGCGTCGAATACCCCCTTTGAGGTCGTCTTTGCTTGGGGGCTTCTCGATCAGCTCTGCGCCGACGATGCGTTCAAAGCCCGGGATGGAGGTACCCACGGGAGCATTGCGGCTCCTAAGCAAAGACGCTCTGCGTGGCCATCTCGCTGTCGGTGGCGACGCAAATCTGTTTTCACCCAGCCTGGGTCGGTTTCTGCCGGTCACAATCGCCTCGCGACTCATCATGCTGGTCGGAGCTGATGTGCACCAGCCGGCCGAGTGATTCTCACTTTCTGGTGCACCCGTGCCGCCTGACACCAATATTTGTGCACCTTGTACAAACATTGGTGTCAGGCCCACAAGTGGGCTTCGCCAACCCATGACTTCATACCCATGCGCTAGTGTGAACTTCGTACTATGGTTCACGTCGACCCAAGTGGTAGTGAAGGCGAGTTCGTGGACGACATCACCAGCCATCTGAAGAAATTCCAGAAGGAGCTGTCCTCCGGGACGGTGTCGCTGGTGTTGCTGGCGGTGCTGGGGCAGTCGCGGCAGCCGCTGTACGGCTATCAGATCGCCAAGCGGTTGGAGGAGGGCGGCGAGGGCGTGCTGGCCGGCAAGCAGAGCGCGCTGTATCCGGTGCTGCGCAATCTGGAAGGCGCCGGTCTGCTCGCCAGTGAGGTCGAGCCCTCGGTCAGCGGGCCACCGCGCCGCTATTACCGCATCACCAAACCGGGGCGCGAGGTGCTGCGCGAGTGGGTCGCGGCCTGGAACGCCACCCGCGATTCCGTCGACAACGTTCTTCAAGGAGGGGTGTGATGAACACGCCACG
>Ga0307375_10001831_pt1 | contig 22488 bp, 25 predicted proteins | sample TR1MG_FD_202531 | JGI IMG/M metagenome (GOLD analysis project Ga0307375, IMG submission 202531) | Soil microbial communities from Risofladan, Vaasa, Finland - TR-1 | ecosystem: Environmental > Terrestrial > Soil > Coastal area > Acid sulfate soil | place: Finland: Risofladan, Vaasa | collected...
GATCCAGCGGCGGAGACTCCGAAGATCGAAGGCGCGATAGCCAGCGAATCACAATCCTGAAACTCATTTAAAAATGGTAACTTAGAAGCGAAATTGCCGGTTTTTGTACGAATCCCTGCCGACCCTCAAGGACGGTTCACCGACACGTGCCCAGCCTCGTCTTATGGAGCTTCCACGCCACGCCTCAAGCGCGTCGCCGCAAACTGCGGCAAAGGGCGTTCTCGCCCGTCGTTGGGGTGTTGGCCTTGCCCGCGTCAGGGTACGAGCCGATGAAGCGGTCACGCGGGGATGCCGAGTCAGCCATATCTCCATCCGGGACAGGCGGCCCGTGCGTCCTTGGCTTGTCGTGAATCCTGGCGGGGGCGCGGCTGCGCCTTGGGCTTCATGGCCGCAACCTTCCGGCGCAAACAATTTCCCCGCCGCTGCGCGGCTTCCTCGCGCAGCAAATTCTTTGCGCTTCCAGGTTCTCCACGCTGTTGCGACCGCTGCGCGGTGCGGCCAGCCCATCCCCCGCCGGCCGGATCACAACAAGGACGCATTGGCGCGACCTTGTTCAACCCGAAAGGAGAAAACATCATGGCTAACATCGGCACCTTCACCGCAGAGAAAGACGGCTTCACCGGCACGGTTCGCACCCTGACGCTCAACGTCAAGGTCAAGCTGGTTCCCAACGACAAGGGCGACAGCGAGAACGCCCCCGACTTCCGCGTGCAGGCGGCCGGCCATGACATCGGCGCAGCGTGGAAGAAAGTCAGCAAGGCCGAACGGCCCTACGTGTCCGTGACACTCGACGATCCTTCGTTCCCGGCAACGGTTTATGCTCGCCTGATCGAAAGCGAGGACGGCACGCACGACCTGATCTGGTCGCGCAGCAAGCCGCAACAGGCGGACTAACCGCCACCACGGCGCCCTGCCCCTTGCGGCGGGGCGCCGTGGTGGCGCCAGAGGCAGCACGGCAAAAGCTACGCGCCGGACGCCGCGAGCTGGCTTTCCGTCGCACTCATCAGTGCCGCCGTGTTGCACTCCAGCGCGCTGGCGATCTTGAAGATGATCGCCAGCGTGGGCATGTGCTCGCCGCGCTCGATCTTTCCCAAATGGGAACGCTCGATCCCGGCCTGGTTCGCCAGCAATTCCTGGGCGACGCCGCGCTCCGTCCGCAATGCGCGCACGGCCGCGCCGAACGCCTGGGCCAGTTCGGCATCGAAGGTGGTGGCGCCGGCCGGTCGGCCGGGTTGGACGGGGCGCTTCTGCATGGACAGAAGCGTCCGGTCGAGGGACAATTAAAACCACGTTATCTTTAACTCATTGGCGGCAATTTAGCCTGTTGCCGTGTTACTGAAATCCGCTTTGACGGATTTCGACAGAACCGGAGAGCCGCTTCCGTGTCTTTCCTAATATGCACCATTGCGCATCGACGTTTCCGTGCATGTACGGATTCGATGGCTTGCGCTTTCGCGCTTCTGCACGAAAGCACACATCCTCTTCGACGCTTCCGCGTCTTGGCGGCAAAGGGTATCCACGCATCGTTGGTTTCATGGGATTCCTGGCCATGACCCAGCCGCTCGTTACCGACGAACAACGCGCGCAATTGCTCGCCGTCGGCGAGGCGCGCGCTGCTGGCCAGCCCATCGACCCGATGCCGGTGGTACGACTGTTCACGCCGGACGCGCACGCGACTTGGCTGCTAGCCGCGCTTGATCCCACCGACGGCAATACAGCTTGGGGCTTGATCGATCTTGGTATCGGGATGCCCGCGCTGGGCGTGGTGAAACTGTCGGATTTGGCCACTATCGTCGGGCCGCTCGGGCGGCCCATCCTGCGCGACCTGTATTTCCACGCAGCACGGCCGCTGTCCGGGTATGTGCGGGTGGCCCAGCTCGACGGCTCGATCCAGGACTGATCGCGCCCTGCTTCCTTTCTTTCTTGGTCTGGTTCAATACTCGGCGAGTCTGAAACGCCACTCTTGCGTGGCGTGGGGGTCTGCCTGACCGAAAAAGTCACGATGCGGGACGCGGCTTGCGGCAGGGTGTTCCGTGCTGCGTGTGATTCGCGCACGCAGCGCCGTCACGATTCGGACTGCACGTGCAAGATGCCGGAGCCTATCGGACTGGACACTGATGGTTACTTTATCCCGTGCCTGATGACGCCTTGAAGTGATGCAGTAGTCCCTGCACAGCGACGATCGTGGCGATGTTCCTGCTCAATGAGGGGAGCGTGCGTCATGGCCGATCGAAACGCCTCGCCTTGGTATCCCACCGCCGCGTATCTCTACGTGCTGCACCTCGACGGCCCTGCGCTGGCCTGGGAGTACCTGCGCAGGAACCCCGACTATCGGCGCGAATGGCTGCGCCATCGTCGCCGATCCGATGCGGCACACGCCTGGGGCCTGCACCTGCTCGAAGACCCGGCGCGGGATGCGCGCGATGCGCATCCCGCCTGGTTCCCCGACCACGACAGCGTGCTCCAGCTCTATCCAGACGTCGATCCGCCGCCGGATGCCATCGTCTTCGCCTTCTGGTGCATTCCCGGCCACAAATGCGTGCTCCACGACGGTAAGCGCCTCCTGCTGCTGGCGCGCTGGCCCGGTGGCTGCCTTCGGCTGGCGCTGGCTCCGGGCCTTGCGGACGGCATGGCCTACGTCCATGTCCTCCGCGCCAGCACCTCGGTCGGCGCGTTCCAACGCGTGTTGACGGCCTGGCTGGAACAGCGGGCTGCCACTGGTAGCGTCGCGCCTTCGGCATTGGCGCGCAGCCGTCCCACACCTGCCGCGCTGCTGGAACTGCACACCCTGCAGGCGCTCGACGCGACTCTGGCGGGCGCGTCCTTGCGCGAAACGGCGGCGGGACTTTTCGGTGCCGATACGGTCGCCGAAAGCTGGTACGCCGACGGCGGCCTGCGCTCGCGCGTGCGTCGCCTGGTACGCCGGGGCCAGACGCTGATGCACGGCGGCTACCGCCGCCTCGCACAACTCGAATGACCTGGGGAGGGTCGTTTTGCCTGCGCTGCAAAACGACCCTCTGCGCAACCCGCCGCTTTTCCGAGACTGCCTCCATCCGGCCGCACTGTCGCCGCCGGTGCTCCCAATCGATGGAGGCTCCCCACATGCGACCTGCTCCCGTGCGGCCCTATGCCGCCCATGCCATTGTCCCGCAACCCGCCGCAACCGCCCAAACGCCGCGCTACCTGACCAACGACGAAGCCGCCGACTATCTGCGGCTGTCGCCACGCACGCTGGAGAAGCGGCGCGTGATCGGCGACGGGCCGCGCTTTCGAAAGTTCGGCCGGCGCGTCATGTATGCCGTCGTCGACCTTGATGCCTGGGCCGATGCGCGCAGCTTTGAGGCGACGTCCGATCCCGAGTATGCCGAGCGACACTCGGCCGACAGCCGTGCGCGCTGACCGGCAGCGCGCGGACGGCCATTGCCATGTCTCGACCAGCGCACGAACAGCTTGCGCTGTTCCGCGCGCTGCCGGGCGACATGGCACCGCGCGACAGCCAGGATTTGATGGCGTTCCCTTTCTTCTCGCTGGCGAAGTCGCGGCGCACCGCGCCGATCGATTTTCGCTCCGGTGGCGTAACCGTGCGCGTGGAAGGCACGGCCGAACACGGTATCGCCACCATCTGGGATGCGGACATCCTGATCTGGGCCGCGAGCCAGATCGTCGAAGCCCGCGATGCCGGCATCTCGACCTCGCGGCTGATGCAGGCCACACCCTACGAGATCCTGCGCTTCATCGGGCGCGGTACGTCGCTGCGAGATTACCAGCGCCTCAAGGCCGCGCTGGATCGCCTGCAATCGACGACCGTGGCCACCTCGATCCGCGAGACCACCGGGCGGCGCCTGCATCGGTTCTCGTGGATCAACGAGTGGAAGGAGCGGGCCGATGTGCGCGGCACGCCACTTGGCCTCGAACTGGTCCTGCCGGATTGGTTCTACGCCGGTGTGCTCGACTCCGCCCTGGTACTGACCATCGACCCGGCGTACTTCCGGCTCACCGGCGGCATCGAACGCTGGCTGTATCGCCTTGTACGCAAACACGGTGGACGCCAGGCCGGCGGCTGGCAGTTCGACTTCGCGTACCTGTATCGCAAGTCCGGCAGCATGGCCCGGTTCTACGACTTCGCCGCCGACCTGCGTGTGCTGGTGGCGAAACAGTCGTTGCCCGGCTACGTGCTCGGTATCGAATGGATGCCCGACCGCAAAGCGGAGCTGCTGACCTTCCGGCCCGTGCCGTACAGGGCACGGGGATAACTCGGGGACAAGCGATGAATGGCCTCGTGCTATCAGGCAACCGAAGACTCGTGCTATCGGGCAACCCATCCTCGTGCTATCAGGCAACAAAATTGGCCGCAAACCCAATCACTACGAGGATTTGCGCGGTCTCTAACTTACCTAACCTAAAAACACTAACGGGTAGTAGCGCCACGCCGTTGCAGTGGACAACTGCCGAAACGCAACAGCAACAGCAACAGCAACGATCCAAGCAGTCGCGTTTCACAGGTCGATCAACGAGTCGTTTTCCATCACGGAGAACCGGCTCATGATCGTCGCTCTGCTCAACCAGAAAGGCGGTGTCGGTAAGACCACGCTTGCCACGCACATCGCCGGCGAACTGGCGCTGCGCGGTCAGCAGGTCATCCTGCTCGATGCCGATCCGCAAGGCTCGGCGCTGGACTGGACACAGCGGCGCAGCCAGCAGGGTCTGCCACGGCTGTTCAGCGCCGTCGGACTCGCACGCGAGACGCTGCACCAGGAAGCCCCCGAGCTGGCACGTAGCAGCGATCACGTCGTCATCGACGGGCCGCCGCGCATCGCCGCGCTGGCGCGCTCGGCGCTGCTCGCAGCGGACCGTGTGCTGGTGCCGGTTCAACCAAGTCCCTACGATCTGTGGGCGTGTGCCGAGATGGTGGCGCTGGTCCGCGAGGCCCAGGTGTTCCGGCCGGCGCTGCATGCGGCCTTCGTCATCAACCGGCGCGTCAGCACCACCGTCATCGGCCGCGAGGCGCGCAATGCGCTTGCAGAACAGCCGCTGCCATCGCTGCAATCGGAAGTCCGTCAGCGCATCATCTTCGCCGACAGCGTGGCGGCCGGTGAGCTTGCGCGTGAGCTGGCGCCCGACAGCGCCGCCGCACGCGAGATCACGGCGCTCACTGACGAGCTGCTGCGGTGGTCGTCATGAGTCGTGCACACGGCAAGCGCATCGTCATCGGCGCACGTCCGCCGACGAATCCGCACGCCGAGGCGTGGATTCGCCAAGGCGACGGTGCCGACCTTCAGAAGGGCGATCTCTACACCGCGCGCCTGACGCTCGACATCACACCCGCGTTGCGCGCCCGCATCAAGGTCTCGGCGTTCACGCAGGGCGTGACGGTGGCCGAGCTGCTGCGCGCACTGCTGGAACGCGAGTTCCCGGAGCACACCCCATGAATGCGTCTTCTCAAGTGGCAGCAGTCGCGCTGCCGCCATTCGCAGCGCTCATCGATCACGAGCTATTGACGCGGGTCTCCCTCGCTTACGTCGCGCATCGTTTCAACCTCTATCTGCGCTTCGGTGAGCCGGCCTATCACGTGCAACGTGACCGTTGGCGGCGCGTGGCGGCGTTCTGGCCAGCGTCGATCTTCTGCCGCATCCGCTGGGAGGCCAACGACTACGGCACAGTGCGTTGGCAGCTCATGGTGATGCAGGCATGTACGTCCATGGATGCCGCGCAGCGCATCTCCGGTGTGTGGCCGGGCGCACGCCTGCTGCTGCACGCCGAAGGCGAACGCATGGTCCGCCTCGTGCTGCCGCTCATCGACGCGATTGAGGCATTGGGCATCGCGCCGGTCGATGTATCGCCTGCTTACTGGCGCATGCTGAGCAACCGGCTCGTCGCGCATGGACCGTTGCCGGTCTACACAGCCGACCGGCACGCCGCCTGGCTGGCGGGGAGGGCGCTGTCATGACGGCCATTCCCACCACCGACACGGGGCCACGTCCTCGCTCGCGCCAGCGCGCTCGCCTCGTGCTCGCGGCGCTGGTCGCCGGCGGCCTCGCTGCGCTGGCTTGGGCGTCCTTCGTGTCGCCGTTGCCGCGTCTGGTCTACAACCCGTCCGACAGCGTGGCGGTCGGCTGGTATCGCATCGATCCGCTCGCACGCCACGCCGGCTCGCTGCCGCCTGCGACGCACTTCGGCAGCATCGTGCTGGTTCCGTTGCCGGCCACCGCAGCCGCAGTGGCCGCGCGGCGCGGCTACCTGCCATTGCGCATCCCGCTGCTCAAGCCGATTGCTGCCGTCGCGCCGCAGCAGGTGTGCATCGCCGAGGGCATTGTGCGCATCGACGGCGTGCCGGTGGCCGCCTCGTTGCGCACCGATGGGATGGGCCGACCGCTGCACGCCTGGTCGGCCTGCCGGCGTCTTCGCCCTGGCGAACTGTTCCTGCTCAGTACGACCAATCCGGCGTCGTTCGACAGTCGGTATTTCGGGCCGGTGCGCGCCGATACCGTGCTCGGTGTGGCGCATCCGATCTGGTTGGAGAAGCGGCCATGACGCCGCTCGATGTCGTACATGGGGACCGGCGTTATGCCGCGTCGCCGCAGCGTCACCGTGCATGCAGCGCGAGCGTATCCGCGCCGCGCTTTGCACGGTATCCGCTGCGACATGCCGACGTGTTTTCCTCCGTGCAGATAGCTTGCCCCGAGCGCGCCATGCCGATGGCATGGCAGGCGCTCGCCGGCGTGCAGGCTGCGCATCGCGCAGCGCCGCCGGGGCATCGCATCCCCGTGCCGTCAGGCCGGGGAAAGATGCAGGGCAAGATAAAAGGTCGCGGCACTTCGTTTCGCGAAAAGGCTGTCTGCACGTGGGGGTGGCGCGGCACGCGCCTGGGGGTAGCCGCGTGCCGCGAGGGTGCGCAGTGCCGTACCGGCGTTGGCGAAATCACGTGCTTCGCGCGCCGGACTGCGCTGGCCTTGGATGGAGCCGCCGCATGAGCCGCCAGGACGATGACCGGTTCCGTGTTCGGCCGGGGACGCCCAAACATCGCGGCGACACCTTCATCAATCAGGTGCTGCAGCAGACCAGCAAGGCCGGCTCGAAGGCCAGCAAGACGATCCGCAAGGCCGGCCAGCGTCCCGGTGCCCGGCTCGGGCGCGGCCATGTCGCGGCGCGCTTCGTCGGGCGTTCACTGACGCCCAACGCCCGGCGCGTCACGATCAAGGCCCGGCTGGTCAATCTGGCGAAGGCCGGGGCGCACTCCGCCGCCACGCACTTGCGCTACATCGAGCGTGAAGGCGTCGATCGCCAGGGTGGACCGGGCCGCGCCTATGGCCCGACGACCGACGCTGCCGACCTTGATGCCTTCAAGGAGCGCAGTGCCGACGACCGGCATCAATTCCGCTTCATCGTCTCGCCTGAAGACGCCGAACAGCTCGACGACCTGCATACCTACACCCGGCATCTGATGGCGCGCATGGAGGCGGACCTGGGTACGCGGCTGGAGTGGGTGGCCGTCGATCACTGGAACACCGACAACCCGCACACACACGTCGTCCTGCGCGGCCAGGACGACACCGGCAAAGACCTCATTATCGCCCGCGACTACATCGCCGAGGGGATGCGCCAGCGAGCGTCGGAACTGGCGACCGAATGGCTGGGGCCGCGCACCGAACTGGAAATGCAGCGCGCCATGCAGCGCGAAGTCGATCAGGAACGCTGGACGGGCCTGGATCGCACCTTGCGGCGCGAGGCCGTTGATGGTCTGGTGCGACCGGAGGTGTTGGCCGAACCCCGGCTGCAACGCCCGCGGCAACTGCTGATCGGTCGCCTGCAACGCTTGCAGCAGATGGGCCTGGCGACCGAGCAACAGCCTGGTACATGGGTCATCCACGCCGACGCGGAATCGACCCTGCGAGCGATGGGCGAACGCGGCGACATCATCCGCACGATGCAGCGGGCCATGAGTGGCCGGCAGCGTGAGCTAGCCGTTTTCCAGTCTGGCGAAAATGGCCGCGCCATCGTGGGCTGCGTCGTTGGCAAGGGGCTGGCCGACGAGCTGCACGACAAGGGCTATCTGATCGTCGATGGCACGGACGGCAAGGCGCACTACGTCGCGCTGCCGCCGCGGTCGGAACTGGAGCAGTATCCGGCCGGCGCCGTGGTGGAGGTGAAAGGCTCGACCGACGTGCGCACCGCCGACAAGAACATCGTCGCGCTCGCCGTCGAGGGCGTATACCGCACGGATCATCACCTGGCCGTCGCCCAAGGTCACGCCGAACCCGACCGCGACCCGCGCGAGGTGGTGGCCGCCCATGTGCGCCGGCTCGAAGCCCTGCGCCGCGCCGGCATTGTGGAGCGTCAGGCCGAAGGTGTCTGGCGCGTGCCCGGCGATCTGGCCGAACGTGGCCGCCAGTACGATGCGCAGCGTCTCGGTGGCGGCGTGGCTGTGGAACTGAAATCGCACCTGCCCATTGAGCGGCAGGCCCGCGTGATCGGAGCCACTTGGCTCGACCAGCAGTTGATCCGCGGTGGCAAGGGGCTGGGTGACCTGGGCTTTGGGGCCGAGGTCAAGGACGCGCTACGAAGGCGCGCCGACTTTCTGACCGAACAGGGTTTGGCCGAGCATCGCAGGCAGAGCGTCGTCCTCGCGCGCAACCTGCTGGCGACGTTGCGCGGACGCGAGCTTGCGCAGGCTGCGAAGGACATTGCCGCCGGAACCGGCTTGGAGCATCGGTCCATGACCGACGGGCAGCGCATCGCTGGCATCTATCGGCGCAGCGTCATGCTCGCCAGCGGGCGCTACGCGATGCTCGATGACGGCATCGGATTCAGCCTGGTGCCGTGGAAGCCGGTGATCGAGCAGAGGTTGGGGCAGCAGATAGCCGCGACGGTGCGCGGCGGAAGTGTCTCGTGGGAGGTTGGAAGGAAAAGAGGGCCTCTGATCTGGTAACGCTTTTGAACTCGAACAGGCGCCGCAGAAACGCCCTCCTGTTGCCACGATTCACGAGCTGACTCTTTACCGATTTCTTGCACAAATCAGCGCCATTGTCTTGGTCGTGTAACACCGCGATGTTTCGCTTGAGGGTGACCCAAACGAGCGGGCTATACGGGCGATTGATCCGGAGGACGACTCTGCCGAATGGTTGGCGGTGTCATAGATAGGGAGATTGGTCGATGGAACTTCGCCACCTCCGCTGCTTCATGGCGGTTGCTGAAGAACTGCATTTCGCACGGGCTGCCGAGCGGCTGCATATGGAACAGTCTCCGTTATCGCGGGCGATCAAGGAACTCGAATACGATCTGCGCGTGCAGTTGTTCGAGCGCACCACACGCAGTACCCGACTCACTCGGGCTGGCCAGGCCTTTCTCGAAGACGTGCGCCGTGTGTTCGCTGCACTCGATCAGGCCAGGGTCAACGTGAAAGCCGCGGCCAACGGTTATCACGGGACGCTACGCGCCGCCGTGTCCGCCTGTATCGCCCCGTCGCGTCTGGCTTCGGTACTGGCACAATCGCGCGCAGAGGAGCCGGAAGTGAGAATCCGCCTGTTCCAGATGCCGTACGCGCAGCAGGTCAAGGGACTGCGCAGCGATCTTTATGATGTGGGATTTGCCCAAGTAGGAGACGTTGCCGATGGCATTCTTGTCGAGCCCGTCTGGCATGATCCGCTGGTGGTGGCCGTTCCAGCGCGTCATCCCTTGCTGATGCACCAGCGCATTCCGCTGCAGGATGTGCTGCGCTATCCGTTGGTGTTGTGCGACCCCGAAGTCTGTGAAGGTTGTGCGCGTCAGATCAAACGCGTGTTGTGCACCATGGATGTCGAGCCGATCGTCGCCGATCATGTGAGCACGCATGACATGCTGCTGGCACTGGTCGCAGCCGGATATGGTATCGGCTTGACCAATGCCACGCATATCGAAGATTTTCGCCACGCTGAAATCGTTGCGAGACCATTAGCGGGGCGTGCGGTCATGTTGACGACGTATCTCCTGCGGCCGAACAGAGAACCGTCGGAGCCATTGCGGCATTTCATAGAGCGGGTCAAGCCTGAACTCGAAACCACATCCGGCGACAAGACCTGAGGCCGGACCGTTTCCTGGCGCTTCGTTACAGGAGGATAAATCATGTACAAGGTCGTTTTGGTCGTGATGATCTGCATGCTGGTGGCTTGTAGCAAAGCTGTGTCCACCGACACCGTGGGTGCACTGGTCGCACACCCCGACCGCCTGCGTGAAGTCGAGCAGCAGTGCGATAACGACTACGCGAAGATGGGCGCCGCCGAGTGCAACGCTGCGTCCGAAGCGCGACACCGGCTGTTCCTGGGCAACGGCCCGCAGTACACGCCGCCCAAGAAGGCACCGAAGTACTGAATCGTTGGCAATGCAACACCTCGTGTGATGTTGTTGCTCGCTACGCCCTTGCACGCGAGAGCGCACTGTGATGCGCCTCGCTTTTTTCCTGATGGAAATTTTGCGTTTTCGATCTTCACCATAGACAGAATGGTCTTTGACCGGCACTGACCACGGCACCGATGCTCCGGGTCATGCGGCACGTCCTCGCCGCATGACGCAGGAGCAAATCGGAGGCCGGCATGAACGGGACCAGCGTGCTGTTCGGCCAGGTGCTGGTGGTGTTTGGCATCGTGGTCGCGGGAACTTGGGGGGCCACCCAATGGACCGCTGCACACTTGGGCTATCAGCTACGCCTTGGTTCGCCCTGGTTCGATTGCCTTGGCATTCCTGTCTATCGTCCGTGGCGGCTGTTCGAGTGGTGGTACTGGTACGACGCCTATGCGCCGCGCCTATTTCTGAAGGGCGGTGCCATCGCCGCCGCGAGCGGCATTACCGCCGCCGCGGTGGCCATTGGCATGTCGGTGTGGCGGGCGCGGCAGTCGCGCCTGGTCACCACCTACGGCTCCGCGCGGTGGGCCGATCCCCGCGACATCCGTAAGGCCGGCTTGGATAAACCCGCCGGAGTCTTCCTCGGCCTGCATGATCACCAGTACCTGCGTCACGAAGGGCCGGAACACGTCCTGACCTTCGCACCGACCCGCTCGGGCAAAGGCGTGGGCCTGGTGATTCCCACCTTGCTCACCTGGCCGGCCTCGGCGGTCATCCACGACATCAAGGGCGAGAACTGGCAGATCACCGCAGGCTGGCGCGCGCGTTTCTCGCACTGCTTGCTGTTCAACCCGACCGATCCGACCTCGGCGGCGTACAACCCGCTGCTCGAAGTCCGGCGCGGCGCGCATGAAGTGCGCGACGTGCAAAACATCGCCGACATCCTGGTCGATCCCGAAGGCGCGCTAGAGCGCAGGAATCACTGGGAGAAGACCAGTCACGCGCTGCTGGTCGGCGCGATCCTGCACGTGCTCTACGCGGGCGAGGACAAGACGCTGCGCGGCGTCGCCAACTTCCTGTCCGATCCGGCGTGCCCGTTCGAGCTGACGCTGCACCGGATGATGACGATCAAACACTTGGGTGACGTCGCGCATCCCGTCGTCGCGTCCGCCGCGCGTGAGGTCCTCAACAAGAGCGACAACGAGCGCTCCGGCGTGCTGTCCACGGCGATGAGTTTTCTCGGGCTGTACCGCGATCCCACGGTGGCCGAAGTCACTGCGCGCTGCGACTGGCGCATCGCCGACCTGATCGCGTCCGAGCATCCGGTGTCGTTGTATCTCGTCGTGCCGCCTTCCGACATCAGCCGCACCAAACCGTTGATCCGCCTGATCCTCAACCAGATCGGGCGACGCCTGACCGAATCGCTCGACGGTAGCGACGGCATCGCACGTCGCCACAAGTTGTTGCTGATGCTCGACGAGTTCCCCGCGCTCGGCCGCCTCGATTTCTTCGAGTCGGCCCTGGCCTTCATGGCGGGCTACGGCATCCGCAGCTTCCTCATTGCGCAATCGCTCAACCAGATCGACAAAGCCTACGGCCAGAACCACTCGATCCTCGACAACTGCCACGTGCGCGTGACGTTCGCCACCAACGACGAACGCACCGCCAAGCGCATCTCCGAGTCGCTGGGGACCGCGACCGAACTGCGCGCGCAGCGTAACTATGCAGGCCATCGTCTGGCGCCGTGGCTGGGCCACCTCATGGTGTCGCGCCAGGAAACGGCGCGTCCGCTACTCACCCCCGGCGAGGTGATGCAGCTTCCGCCCGACGATGCCGTGGTGATGGTCTCCAGCCTTGCGCCGATCAAGGCAAAGAAGCTGCGCTATTACGCCGACGCCAATTTTCGACGGCGCGTGTTTCCACCACCCACGTTATCTATCGGGCGATATGCCGACGTGCCACCGCCCCGGCCTGATGACTGGAGCGGCCTGGCCATTCCCGCCATGCCGACAGTGCCGGTGCTGGCGTCAGTCGGTGGCGATGAGGGCACGGCCGATGACGGCGGCCCTCGCCGCCAGCCCGAGCTGGCCGAAGTCGCCACTCAAGCCGCCGAACCCGAACCGCAGGCCAACGACCTGGCGCTGCTCGACGACGACGACCTGCCGTCGCCCATGCCCGCGCCACTCGATCCGGGCCTGCAACGCAGCGCGCGGCTGGGCGCCCTCGACCCTGACGACGGGATCGCGCTATGAGCCAATACCGCCTCAACCTGTTCATCCCGCCCGACCAAGCACGGCGGCTCGACGAACTGGCCGTGAAGAAAGGCGTGTCCAAGTCGTCCATCGTCGCGGCGGCACTGGCGTCCTGGCTGTCGCCGGATGCGGGCGACCAGCGCGAAGCGGCCATCGCGCGCCGGCTCGATCGACTCACGCGCCAGTACGAGCGGCTGGAGCGCGACCAGGCCATTCTGATCGAAACCGTGGCGTTGTACGTGCGCTACTACCTGACGGTCAGCACGCCGGTGCCAGAAGGGCATCAGGAGGCGGCACGCGCACAGGGCAAGGCCCGCTTCGCGCAGTTCATCGAACAGCTCGGCCGGCATCTCTTGCGCGGTCACAGCCTGGTGCGCGACCTGGTGGAGGAGATCCAGCCCGACACGGTACGCCGAGAGGCCAATGAAGCCGCGTCGGTGGCGCAGGTCAATGGAGAAGCGCCATGAGCGCGCAGCCGCACGACCTGAGCCCGGCCGCGCGCTCGCTGGACCGCCGTGTGCGCATGCTGCGCACCGCGATGGGACCGCTGATCGCCACCGCGCTGGACGATCCGGACGTGGTGGAAGTGCTGCTGAACCCCGACGGGACGCTGTGGATCGACCGGCTGTCCTCGGGACGCACCCCGACGGGCGATTCCTTGTCGGCTGCCGATGGCGAACGCATCATCCGACTGGTCGCCGCGCACGTGCGTGCCGAGGTCCACGCGGGCAGGCCGCTGCTGTCGGCGGAACTGCCCGAGACCGGCGAACGCTTCGAGGGCGTGCTGCCGCCGGCCGCGCCTGGTCCGGCCTTCGCGCTGCGCAAGCGCGCGATCGGTGTCATCGGCCTGGATCGTTACATCGCCGACGGTATTCTGAGCGCGGAACAAGCCGGCTTCCTGCGCCAGGCCGTGCGCGAACGCCATAACATCCTGATCGCCGGTGGCACCAGCAGCGGCAAGACCACGCTCGCCAATGCTCTGCTCGCCGAGATCGCTGCCACCGGCGACCGCGTGCTGGTGCTCGAAGATACGGTGGAACTGCAATGCGCGGCGCGCGATCACGTGCCGTTGCGTACGCTGCCCGGTGCCGTCTCCATGACCGAACTGGTGCGGGCCACGATGCGCTTGCGCCCCGACCGCGTGATCGTCGGCGAAGTGCGTGGCGGCGAAGCGCTCGATCTGATCAAGGTCTGGGGCACCGGGCATCCGGGCGGCATCGCCACCGTCCATGCGGGCTCCGCGCATGGCGCGCTGCTGCGTCTGGAACAACTGATCCTCGAAGTCGCCGTGACCCCGCCGCGCGCGCTGATCGCCGAGGCGGTCAACGTCGTCGTTTTCATCGTCGGGCGCGGTCGCGCCCGGCGCATCCAGGACATCGCACGCGTCGCTGGTTTCGACGACCACGGCTATCGGCTCGATCTGGTGCCGACTGCATCGCCTCCCTCGTCCACCGTCCCCGGAGTCCCGTCATGACACGAACCCGCTTTTACGACGATCCGCTTTTCCGTAAAGCCTTGCCCTGGCTGCTGCTCCTGTTGATGTGCCTGGCGGCCACGGCGGCGCACGCCGCGGGCTCGAACATGCCGTGGGAAGCACCGCTGCAATCCATCCTGGACTCGATCCAGGGGCCGGTCGCCAAGATCATCGCCGTCATCATCATCATCGTGACGGGGCTGACGCTCGCCTTCGGCGACACCAGCGGCGGCTTCCGGCGCCTGATCCAGATCGTGTTCGGGCTGTCGATCGCATTCGCGGCGTCCTCCTTCTTCCTGTCGTTCTTCAGCTTCTCGGGTGGGGCGGTGGTGGCATGAACGATTCCACCTTCATCGCCGGCTTCGAGGTACCGCTGCATCGCTCGCTGACCGAGCCGATCCTGATGGGCGGCGCGCCGCGCACGGTTGCGATCGCCAACGGCACGCTTGCGGCCGCCGTCGGACTTGGCTTGCAACTGTGGATGCCAGGCCTCGCACTGTGGCTGATCGGCCATTCGCTCAGCGTTTGGGGCGCGAGGGTCGATCCGCAGTTCATGCAAGTCTTCGCGCGGCACCTCAAGCACAAGCCGCTACTGGACGTGTGAGGCCGACATGCTGCACCTCGCCGAATACCGCCAGCGTCCGGCCATGCTCGCCGACTGGCTGCCGTGGGCGGGACTGGTCGCGCGCGGCGTGGTGCTCAACAAGGATGGTTCGTTCCAGCGCACGGCGCGCTTTCGCGGGCCGGACCTCGACAGCGCCACCCAGGGCGAGCTGGTCGCCACGACTGCGCGCCTGAACAACGCGCTGCGCCGATTGGGATCGGGCTGGGCCCTGTTCGTCGAAGCCGAGCGCCGGCCGGCGGCCGGCTATCCGCACTCCGATTTCCCCGAGCCGCTGTCGTGGCTGGTAGACGAGGAACGCCGCGCCGCGTTCGAGCAGGCTGGCAGCCATTACGAAAGCAGCTATCACCTGACGCTGGTGTATCTGCCACCGGAGGAATCGCGGGGGCGGGCCGCGAAGCTAATGTACGAGAACACGCCCACGTCCGGCGTGGACTGGCGCGAACGTCTGGGCGCCTTCGTCGCCGAGACCGAGCGCGTGTTCGACTTGCTCGACGGCGTGATGCCCGAGATCGCCTGGCTGGACGACAGCGAGACGCTGACGTACCTGCATACGGCCATCTCGCCGCGGCGTTACCGCATCGGCGTGCCGGAGGTGCCGTTCCACCTCGATGCGCTGCTGGCGGACATGCCGCTGGTCGGCGGACTCGCCCCGATGCTGGGCGACCAGCACTTGCGCATGGTGACGGTGCGCGGTTTTCCGACGTCGACGTGGCTAGGGCTGCTCGACGATCTCAACCGCTTGGGCTTCGCTTATCGCTGGTCCACACGCTTCCTGTGCCTCGACAAGGCCGAAGCGGAGAAGGAACTGACACGGCTGCGCCGGCAGTGGTTCGCCAAGCGCAAGAACGTGGTGGCGCTCCTGCGCGAAACCCTCTTCCAGCAGGAGTCACCGCTTGTCGATTCCGACGCGAGCAACAAGGCGACCGACGCCGACGCTGCCCTGCAGGAACTGGGCAGCGATCAGGTGGCGTTCGGCTATGTGACCACGACCGTCATCGTCATGGACGCGGATGCGGCGGCGGCCGAGGAAAAACTGCGGATGGCAGAGCGCGTCATCCAGGGCAGGGGCTTCGTCACGATTCCCGAAACCCTCAACGCGGTGGAAGCGTGGCTGTCGTCAGTGCCTGGCCATGCCTACGCCAATGTGCGCCAGCCGAGCATTTCCACGCTGAACCTCGCGCACCTGATGCCGGTGTCGGCCGTGTGGGCCGGGCCGGAGACGAACAAACATCTCAACGGCCCGCCACTGATCGTTACGCGCACCGACGGCGCCACGCCGTTCCGGCTGGTGACGCACATCGGCGACGTGGGCCATACGCTCGTGGTTGGCCCGACCGGCATGGGCAAGTCGGTGCTGCTCGCCACGCTGGCGATGCAGTTCCGCCGCTACGGCGGCTCGCGCATCTTCGCGTTCGACATGGGCCGCTCGATGCGCGCCACGATCCTCGGCCTCGGCGGCGAGCACTACGACCTCGGCACCGATGGCGCGATCGCCTTCCAGCCGCTCGCGCGCATCGACCGCGAAAGCTACCGCACCTGGGCGGCCGAATGGGTGGAAGGGCGCCTCTCGCATGAAGGCGTAGCGATCGGTCCTGACGAAAAGGCCGGCATCTGGTCGGCACTTGGCAGCCTCGCCGGTGCGCCCGTCGAGCAGCGCACGCTCACGGGCCTGTCCGTGCTGCTCCAGTCCAACGCGCTGCGTCAGGCGCTCGCGCCCTACGTGCTCGGCGGTGCGCATGGCCGTTTGCTCGATGCCGACCACGACCGGCTCGGCGGCGCTGACGTGCAGGGCTTCGAGATGGAGGAACTGATGGCTAGCCGCGCGGCGGTGCTCGCCGTGCTGGGCTACCTATTTGCGCGCTTCGACGAACGGTTCGACGGCGCACCGACCTTGTTGATCCTCGACGAGTCGTGGCTATTCCTTGACGACCCGGTGTTTGCCGCGCGCATCCGCCTGTGGTTGAAGACGCTGCGCAAGAAGAACGTCAGCGTGGTCTTCGCTACGCAGTCACTCGCGGACATCAAGGATTCGAGCATCGCGCCGGCGATCATCGAAAGCTGCGCGAGCCGCATCTTCCTGCCGAACCCGCAGGCCACCGAGCCTCAGATTCGCACGATCTACGAAGGCTTCGGCCTCAACAGCCGGCAGATCGAGATCGTCGCCACCGGGCAGCCCAAGCGCGATTACTACTACCAGTCGCGCCTGGGCAATCGCCTGTTCGACCTCGACCTGGGGCCAGTCGCGCTGGCGTTCGCGGGCGCCTCGACGCCGCAGGACCAGCGCGACATCGACCGTGTGCTGCTTGATGCCGGTGCGCCGGGCTTCACGGGTGCCTGGCTGCGCCACGCCGGCCTCGATTGGGCCGCTGACCTCATTCCTTCGTTTCCATCGCCACCGGAGATGCGCCCATGAAGAAGATCGGGCTGGCCGTCGCCACGGCCGTGCTGCTCACGTGTTCGTCCGCGAGCTATGCGCAATGGGCGGTGTTCGACGCCGCGAACTTTTCGCAGAACCTGCTGACCGCCGCGCGCGAACTGCAACAGATCGACAACCAGATCCAGCAGCTGCAGAACCAGACGACGATGCTGGTCAATCAGGGCCGCAATCTCACGAGCCTTCACTACGACGCGCTGTCGCAATTGCTGACCACGCTAGCGAGCACCAATCGGTTGATCGCGCAGGCGCAGGGCCTGACTTTCAACGTCGCGCAGTCGCAGGCCGCCTTCAACCAGCTATATCCGTCGTCCTACGGCGCCGGCACGACGAATGCCCAGATGGTGCGGGACGCACAGGCGCGCTGGAAGACCTCAGTGCAGGCATTGCAGACCGCGACGCAGATGCAGTCGCAGGCCGCGCAGAACCTGCTGTCGGACCAGGGCGTATTGAGCGGGCTGGTCACGCAGAGTCAGGGCGCGGTCGGTGCCTTGCAGGCCAGCCAGGCGACCAACCAGTTGCTCGCACTGATCGCGCGTCAGGCGATCCAGGCGCAGCAGCTCACCGTCTCGCAGGACCGCGCCACCGCACTGGACCGGGCGCGCGCGGCGGCTGACGAAGCGCAGGCCGAACAGATGCGTTCGCGTTTCATCGGCAGCGGCCCGCAATACGCGCCGAAGCCGGTGCACTTCTACGGGCACTGACGACGATGAGCCGCACAGTCATCACGTTCGTCGTCATGGTGTTGGCGGCTTGCAGCCGGTACGAATCGGCTCTGACCGTGGAGGCACTGCCCCACGATCCGCAGCATCTCCATGCGCTGCGCCATCACTGCACGAGCGCGCGGGCTCGGATGAGCGAGATGGCGTGCCAGGCGGTGGATGAAGCCTACGGCCGGCGATTCTTCCTCGGGCTCGGTGGTTCCGATGAATTCCAGGCACTGGCTTCGTTGCCGCTGATCCCAGCGAGCTTTGATGCGCCGGATGACGGAATACGGCCATGAACGATCTATCCGTCATCGACCGTTTCCTTGCGGTCTTCTCCCAGTACATCGATTCGGGCTTCGGCCTGCTGCACGGCGAGGTCGCCTATCTATCGGCCACGCTGATCGTGATCGACGTGACGCTCGCGGGCCTGTTCTGGGCGATGGGCGGCGAGGAAGTACTGGCGAAGCTGATCCGCAAGACGCTCTACGTCGGCGCCTTCGCCTACATCATCGGCAACTTCAACTGGCTGGCCGGCATCGTGTTCCGTTCGTTCGCGGGTCTCGGGCTGCTGGCGTCCGGTTCGACGGTGAGCATCGGCGAGTTCCTGCAGCCGGGGCGGCTCGCCTATGTAGGCGTCAAAGCCGGCCAGCCGCTCCTGCAACAGGTCGGCACGATGTCTCACGGCATCACCGCCGTCTTCACCAACCTCGACATGATCGTGGTGTTGCTGCTCGCCTGGATCGTCGTGATCGTCAGCTTCTTCATCCTGGCCGTGCAGCTTTTCGTGACACTGATCGAATTCAAGCTGACCACCTTGGCTGGCTTCGTGCTGGTGCCGTTTGCGCTGTGGAACAAGACCGCGTTCCTCGCCGAGAAGGTGCTGGGCAACGTGGTGTCCTCGGGCGTCAAGGTGCTGGTGCTCGCCGTGATCGTGGGCATCGGCTCGACGATCTTCGGGCAGTTCCAGGCGCCGTCCGGGTCCGATCCCACGCTGAACCACGCGCTCGCCCTCATGCTGGCTTCGCTGACCATGCTGGGGCTGGGCATCTTTGGACCGGGCATTGCGACGGGCCTGGTATCCGGTGCGCCGCAGCTCGGCGCGGGAGCCGCCGCCGGTACGGCGCTCGGCGCGGCGGGCCTCGCCGTCGCCGGCGGTGCCGCGGTGGCGACGGGTGGGGCGGCGGTCTCCGCCGGGACACGTCTAGCCGCCCGCGGTGCGGTCGGTACGGCGCGCGCGGCCAGTGGTGCCGCGTCGGCTTATCGCGCCGGTGCGGCCGCATCGGGTGCGTCCGGCGTGCGTGCTTTCAGTGCCGGCATGGCCAACGTCGCGCGCAGCGGCGCGCAAGCCGCCGGCGAGCGGGTGGCTACCGGCGCTCGCGCCGTGCGTGACCGCGTGGCGGGGGCGGTCGGCGCCGGCCCAGCCTCGCCCGAAGCGTCTGGCGCAGCATCCACGCCGTCGAGGTCGGCCCATGATGGACCGCCCGCATCCAGCGACAAGGCGCCCGACTGGGCGCAGCGCCTGCAACGCCGCCAGCGCGCCGCGCATGGCGCGTCGACCGCCGCGCACGTCGTGCGCGCGGCCGATCACGGCGGCGGCGGGACCGCGCCGGAACTCAACGATTCCTCGAACGAATAAGGGAGGCGAGACATGCGCTTCAAACGACCCGGTGTGCGCTACAGCGAGTCACCCGCGCCCGCCACGCCCTATCAGGCCGCGGCGCAGGTCTGGGACGAACGCCTCGGCAGCGCGCGAGTGCAAGCGAAGAACTGGCGGCTGATGGCCTTCGGCTGCCTTGGGCTTGCGCTGCTGATGGCCGCTGGCCTGGTCTGGCAGTCCGGCCAGTCGCGCGTCACGCCCTACGTGGTCGAGGTTGATCACGCCGGACAGGTCCGCGCGGTCGGGGCGGCGGTGACGCCGTACAAGCCGACGGATGCACAGATCGCCTGGTACCTCGCGCGCTTCATTACCGACGTGCGCTCGCTGTCGATCGACCCGGTGGTCGTGCGGCAGAACTGGCTCGAAGCCTATGGCTACACCACCGACCACGGTGCGGCGACCTTGAATGCGTATGCGCGCGCCCACGATCCCTTTGCGCACGTCGGTCAGGACTCCATATCGGTGGACGTGACCAGCGTGGTGCGCGTCAGCGACGCCTCGTTCCAGGTGCGCTGGACCGAGCAGCACTTCAACGAGGGCACGCCCACCGGTGTCGAGCACTGGACCGCGATGCTCACGCTCGTGATGCAGACGCCGCGCACCGAACAGCAACTGCGTCGCAATCCCCTGGGCATTTACATCAACGGGCTGTCCTGGAGCCGCGATCTGGACGCACCGGAAGGAGCGAAGAAGCCATGAAATACGCCATCACCGCCATCGCCTTCCTTGCTCTGTTGGGTGCGCTCGCCGGTTGCGCGACGCAGGGCAAGCCGCCACCCGTGATCTCTCTGGATGAAGCGGTCAAGGCCGAACCGCTGCCCGAGCCACCGAAGCCGGTCGTCGTGGTGAAGGTACCCAAGCCCTTGCCCTTGCCGAATCAGATGAAGCCATTGCCGACCGCCGACGCGAAGCCAGCGCCGGAGCCCGTCGACGCGAAGGCGCGCGTCGAACAGGCCAACGCAGAGGCGAGCGTCGCACCTACGCGCGAGGGCTACATCAACGCGATCCAGGTATGGCCGTTCTCCGACGGGGCCTTGTATCAGGTCTATACGAGCCCTGGCCGCGTGACGGTCATCAGCTTGCAGCCGGGCGAGGAGCTGGTGACGGTCGCCGCCGGCGACACCGTGCAATGGATCGTGGGCGATACGACCAGCGGCAGCGGCGCGAGCCGGCGCGTGGCCGTGATGGTCAAGCCGGTGCGCGTGGGCATCAAGACCAACCTCGTCATCACGACGAACCGGCGTACCTATCTGCTGGAACTCACGTCCACGCCGAGAGCCTGGATGGCGTCGGTGTCGTGGGAATACCCGAAGGACCAGATGCTGGCGTTGCAGGCTCAGGCCCGAGCCGCCGACGACCAATTGCCTGTCGCGTCGGGTCTGTCGCTCAACCAGTTGCATTTTCGCTATGCGATCACGGGCGACGACCCGCCGTGGAAGCCGGTGCGCGCGTTTGACGATGGCAAGCACGTCTACATCCAGTTTCCCTCCAGCATCGCGCAGGGCGAGCTGCCGCCGCTGTTCGTGGTTGGGCCGGGCGGCAAGGGTGAGCTGGTGAACTACCGCTTCCGCGCGCCTTACGACATCGTGGATCGCCTGTTCGGTGCGGCCGAGCTGCGGCTCGGTGGGAAAAAGGCCGCCGTGGTGCGCATCGAGCGCACCGACGGCATTGCCGCGGGAGCGGGTCATGGACGAGACTGACCGCAACCCTCAGCCCACGCCGAAGGTCGCGCCCGAGGGCGTCGCATTGCGGGCCTCGCCGCGTCCGGTGACGCGGCTCAACCGCCGCACGTTGGCAGTTTCCGCCGCGCTTCTCGCAGTGGCCGTCGTCGGAGCATCGATGTGGGCACTGCAATCGAAGGGCCGGCGCGGTTCGGGCGCCCCGACCAACTTGGTGAACGTCGATCGGATCGCCAAGGCAGATGACCTCGATCAGTTGCCGACCGACTACTCGAAGCTGCCGGCGAAACCCGCACCGGCGCCAACGACCAGCGTGCCGCAGCTCGGGCCGCCTCTGCCAGGCGATTGGGGAGCGGCGTCTGTCGCGCAGTTGCCGACGGGCAGCGCCAATCCGGGGCGATCGGCCGAAAGTATCGACCGGCAGCGCCAGGCCGAGGAAGTCGCGCGGTCGGGGGTGTTCTTCCGCACCAGTCATCACGCCGGCAAGCCCGACGCATCGTCCTCGATACCGGCGGCGGTGCCATCGGCCAACGCCTCGGCTGAGCCGTTTAATCCGATGGGCACCGGCCCGGCGTCCACGGCCGCACAGCCCGACGACCCGACGGCCATCCAGAACCGGCAGGACCAGAAGGAAGCGTTCCTGGCCGGGGGTGGCGATGCCGCCACCCACAACTCGGGCAGCTTGCAGGCGCCTGCGTCGCCATACACGGTCATGGCGGGCACGATCATTCCGGCCGCGCTGGTGACGGGCATCAATTCCGATCTGCCGGGGCAAATCATTGCGGAGGTGACGCAGCCGGTGTACGACTCCGCGACCGGCCACTACCTCCTGATTCCACAGGGCTCGCGCTTGATCGGTCGTTACGACAGCCAGGTGGCCTTCGGCCAGCGACGCGTGCTGCTGGTGTGGCTGCGGCTGGTGCTGCCCGATACGTCGTCGATCGCGCTCGACAAACCACCCGGCATCGATCCGGCCGGCTATGCCGGGCTGGAGGACGGCGTTGACTGGCATTGGAGCCGTATCCTGGCTGGTGCGGCGCTGTCCACGCTCTTGGGCGTCAGTTCCGAGCTAGCCGTCTCCAATCAGGGCAACGTCAACGGCAACACGGTCATCGCGCTGCGAGACAGCGCCCAGGACACGGCCAACCAGGTGGGTCAGGAGATTACGCGCCGCAACTTGAGCATCCAGCCGACCCTGACGATGCGGCCGGGCTTCCCGGTGGACGTGATGGTGAACAAGGATCTGGTGTTGCGGCCGTACCAGCCACTCTTTATCCAGCGAGGCCCGATGCCATGAGTGCGTCCCCGAAAAGGCTCCGGCTCGGGCCGCTTCCCGACACGCAGGC
>Ga0307375_10001833_pt1 | contig 22483 bp, 17 predicted proteins | sample TR1MG_FD_202531 | JGI IMG/M metagenome (GOLD analysis project Ga0307375, IMG submission 202531) | Soil microbial communities from Risofladan, Vaasa, Finland - TR-1 | ecosystem: Environmental > Terrestrial > Soil > Coastal area > Acid sulfate soil | place: Finland: Risofladan, Vaasa | collected...
ACCCTCGGCGACGGCGGCTGCGGATGCATCGCAGTACGTCGGATCCGAGACCTGCAAGGGGTGCCACGAGGACCAATTTAAGAACACCGAGGCCTCCCCGCATTACCGCATTTTTTCTAATACTGGCCGCGGCGAACAATGGCATGGATGCGAGTCGTGCCATGGTCCCGGAGCAGCCCACGTCAACGGAGGCGGAGACAAGACCAAGATCTTCACGTTCAAGGATGTGAAGCCCGAGGAAATCACCGCCCGCTGTATGACGTGCCACGAAAATAATGCCGAACACATGACGTTTAACCGTTCGGTCCACGCACGCGCTGGTGTTACCTGTACGACCTGTCACTCGGTTCATAAGCCGAAGGTCGAAGAACAACTGCTCGTGCAGAAATCGCCGGATCTCTGCTATTCGTGCCACCAGGAGATCAAGGCCGACTTTAACAAGCCGTTCCGCCATCGCGTGAACGAAGGCCTCATAAGCTGCAACGACTGCCACAGCGCCCACGGTACTAACATGCCGGAGCAACTGCGCAGCGCGAGCGCTCAGGATGCCGTTTGCTTCAAGTGTCACGCTGATAAGCGCGGTCCGTTCGTGTTCGAGCACTACCCGGTGAAGTCGGAGGGCTGTCAAGCCTGCCACACACCGCATGGCTCGACCAATCCGCGTCTGTTGACTCGCGCGCGCGTCAACTCCTTGTGTCTGGAGTGCCACGGAGACGTTCTACCCTCCGGTCCGCACCCGCAGAACACGAAGAGCCAGGCTTGCACGCTCTGTCATATGGCAATTCACGGCTCCAACACCAGCAACATCTTGTTCAAGTAAGGAAGGGGACACCATGGAATTGATCACTGTTTCTCCACGGCGATCCTCAACCTTGAGGACGCTGCACAACGGGAGTGGCGCGATGACTCGCAGCATCGTCATTCTTGCACTCTGTTTGCTCCTGGTTCCGTCTCTTTTGTCTGCCCAGCAGGCAAAAGAAGAAACCGGCACGGTGGTCGGCGGCTACACGATTCAGCAGTCAATTGAATTCGGCGGCCGGATCACGGACATCGAGGGCAACGGTTCGATGTACAACACGTTCGTCAACCTGCACAACGGTCCCCGGCTTCTCGAGCAGTCGTTCAGCATGCGCTCGATGACCCACACCGGCAACTTGCTTGACGACCTTTACATCCGCAGCTACGGCTACGGCGGCGATCCGGAAGCGGGTACGTTGGTTCGCGCTTCCAAGAACCGCTGGTTTGATTTTGTCGGCAATTATCGGCGTGACCAGAATTATTTCGATTACAACCTGCTGGCGAATCCGTTCAATACTCCGGGCGGATACGTACAGTGGAATAACTCGCCGCACTCCATGGACACGCGCCGGAACATGGGTGACTTCAACCTGACGATTGCCCCGCAGTCGGCGATTCGTCTTCGTCTTGGCTATTCGCGAAACGTCAATGAAGGTCCGTCATACACGACGTTCCATGAGGGCACGGAACTCTCGCTGTATCAGAACTTCCGTGACCGTCAGGACCAGTACCGCATTGGCGTGGACGTGAGGATTGCGCCCAGGACCCAGTTGAGCTTCGACCAGTTCTACGACTACAACAAGAACGATACGTCGTGGTCTGACCAGAATCTCAGTTTCCTGATCAATGCCGGAGCGGCGGGATACAAACCCGTCGATATCGGTGCGGTCTATAGCACGTATTATGGACAGCCTTGCTCGAACACTCCGCCGATGATCACTCCGACCGCCGGTGTGGGCAACGTCGTCAAGGCGAGCGGTTGCAACCTTTATTTTGGCTACAATCGTTTCGGTCCGCAGCACACAACGTTCCCGACGTCGCAGTTGTCCTTCACGTCGAGCTACTTCAAGAAGCTCGACATCACCGCCACGGGCAGCTACAGCTCCGGCGAGAACAAGATGGACAACTACAACGAGCAGGCGAACGCGTTTATCAGCCGCACCTATGAGCGGGCATTCCAGTTCACCGGCCCGGCAAAGATAAAGCGGATTTCGGCAAGCGCCGATATCGGCCTGACGTATCACATCAATGACAACTGGTCGATCAGCAACCAGTTCCATTTCCTGAACTGGCGGATCCCCGGCGTCTGGAACAGCAGCGAAGTTGCGTGCTATCCCAATGTCGCCAGCGGAGCCACCATCCTAACGCCGATCGGTGCGCCGAACGGCGCTTCGAGCTGCGCGGGATATCCGACGAGCGGAACGCCTTACCACACCGCCAGCAGCGGTGCGGATGTTGACCTCTACTCGTGGGTTCAGTTCCACAGCGACAAGGCCATCAACGACACGATCCTGTTGCAGTGGGACCCGAATCGCAAATTCGGAATGCACGTGGGCGGCCGGTTTGGCACCCGCACTGCCGGTTACAAGGACCTGAGCACCGACACGGCAACGTACTATGGCGCAAATGTTGCCACCGCCGCGGCACGTACTCTCGGAACCTTCACAACCGTTACGGACATTGTCGCCACGGAAGAGCAGACCGAGCAGACCATCCTGGTCGGCTTCAATGCCCGTCCGGTCGACGGCTGGCGGATCAATGCTGACTTGGAAACGATGTACGTGGATACACCATTCACCAACATCGCTCCGGGCCACCAGCAGAGATTCAAGCTGCGCAGCTCGTATCGTGCGAGCGAATGGTTCACGGTCTCGGGTTCGATCTTCGCACTCGAGAATCGCAATAGCATTTACAACGAAGTGTTCCCGGCCAACATCGGGTCACCTCGTCATCAGGACCATTCCCGTAACTACAGCCTGGATTTCCAGCTCAATCCGACGAAGATGATCGACTTCAACTTCGGCTGGTCGTACCAGGATATCTACTCCAAGTCCGGAGCTTGTCTGCCGGTAAGCGGCGGCGCAACGGGTCTGGTTCCGCAGGGCGGACAGATCGATCGTTGCATTGGCGCCGTGGCTGGAGAGGTTCCGCTGGTCCTGCTTTACCAGCAGAACACCAACTCGGCCTATGCCTACCTGACGCTGAGTCCGGTGAAGCGCGTAACTCTGAAGCTTGGTTACGACCTCACCAGCGATTCCGGTCAGAACAACTGGCTGCGCGGCGATACGCTTGCGCCGTTCAACGTGCCGGTCGATGCGAATGGCAACGTGGTTTACACCACTACCAATCCCATCGCCGGGTATGCTGCCGGCCCGAACCCGTACCAACCGCTTGGCCCGTTGGGTATCAACTGGCACAAACCGTTCGGTACGGTGGAACTGGCCTTGAGCAAGAACGTTACGTTCAAGGGCGGATACAACTATTACGGCTACAACGAAAAGAGTAACCCGGGCGTGATCGCCGCACCTCGCGACTTCCATGCCAACACGGGCACTCTATCGTTGAAGTACGCGTTCTAATTTCTCCTCCCAATGGCGCTTCGGTGCCATTGGCCCTCCGAACGGGGCGGCTTTCGAGCTGCCCCGTTTCATTGTGACCGCCTGCCGAATACGTCTGACCGTCTCCGGTCGCCATTGCGTGCTCATATCCTCAGACACTTTCAGGCAATAGAAATCGTGGTGGTTCGCTCCGCTTTAACCGCTGCAAATGTGACGTTCGCCACAACATTGTGTATCGCGGCCTACGAGTCCTAACTACCTGTGACATGAGTCACTTCCCGGAGTGAGGCCTCTCACTGCGTCACGTGCCATGCGGATGCGAAAAACAAGATGTACCGTTGCGGAGATTCCGGCGTGAAGAACTCTGTGTAAGTGGGTCAAAACGCACGGAATCCACCTCCGGTTACAGCGATGGAAACCATACGAGGGAAGGAAACCAAGATGAAAAAGACAATTATCGCTCTGGCCGCTATGGCAGCCCTTGCTCTCCCGGCGATGGCCGCTGATGGAGCGGCTGTTTACAAGGCCAAGTGCGCCATGTGTCACGGTGCTGACGGCAGCAAAGTCAACGCAGCCATGGGGATCAAGGCGCTTAGCTCTCCCGAAGTTCAGAAGCAGAGTGATGCGCAGTTGATCGAGACCGTTACCAAGGGTAAGGCAAAGATGCCGGCTTACGGCACCAGGATGAGCGCCGACGAAATCAAGGCTGCGGTTAGCTTCATTCGTACGTTGAAGAAGTAACCAATGCTCGTTTTGAGCGCAGTCGAGGTGCTCGATGTTCTCTCGAGGTAGAAATCCGGGAAAAGCTCCCGGAGGATATCTAGTCATTTGCCTGGTAATGATGCTTACCGGGCTCGCGCAGGCCAGGCAGCCGCAGCAGTTTAGCAATGCGGATTGCTTGGCCTGTCACAGTGACCCGTCGTTGACCATGGATGTCAATGGCAAGCAAGTCAGCCTGCAGGTGAACGAGGATAAGTTCAAGGCCTCCATGCACGGGCAGATGTTGAACTGCGTTGACTGCCACAAGGGGATTAAGTCGCTCCCGCACGACGCAAATGTGTCCAAGCCCACCTGCGCTCAGTGTCATGCTGATGAGCAGAAGACTTACGACAAGAGTATTCACGCGCAAGCGATTGCAGCGGGGAACTCGAATGCCGCGACTTGCGAAAGCTGCCACGGCAACATTCACGAGCTTTTGCCGCCTAGCGATCCCAATTCCAAGGTCAACCACGCTAACATTCCAAAAACCTGCGGCGCATGTCACGGCCAGAAGTTCGTTATGGAAACTTCGGGTGTGACCACCACGCCAGTCATGAACTACCAGCAGAGCGTGCACGGCAAGCTCAGCGCGGAAGGGAATGACAAGGCCGCGGTCTGCACGGACTGTCACGGAGCTCACGACATCATGGGCCCCGGCAATCCGCAATCGCCGATCTTCAAAACCAACGTTCCCAAGACTTGCGGCAAGTGCCACGGGTCTGAGGCGGCACAGTATTCAGAAAGCATTCACGGTCAGGCAGTAGCCAGGGGAAACCTGCACGCTCCGGTGTGTACGGATTGTCACGGCATTCATAGCATTAAAAGACCCCAGGACCCGACTGCAACCGTTAATGCCCAGAATCTGGCCACCGAAGTCTGCGGACAATGTCACTCCGGCGTGACTCTTACGCGCGAGTTTGGCGTTCCCGGAAACCGCCTATCCTCCTACCAGGACAGCTACCACGGTCTTGCGCATGAGATGGGTTCCACCAAGGTTGCCAATTGCGCGAGTTGTCACGGCGTCCATGACATTCTGCCGTCCAGCGATCCGCGTTCCACCATCAACAAGGCCAACCTAGTAAAGACGTGCGGTCAGTGCCATCCCGGCGCGAACGAGAACTTCACCAAGGGCAAGATCCACTTGTCGGATGACCCACCGCAGGCTGCGGAGACCAAGATTCTTGCCTTCATCCGGCGTTTCTACCTGCTGATGATCTGGGGCACGATCGGCTTCATGGTGCTCCACAACCTGATTATCTTGCGGAAGAAACTTGCGGATCGTCTGCACGGACACGCGCACGTTTCTGGCGGGCCGCGCATCGTTACCCGAATGACGAAGCTGCAGCAAATACAACACCTCAGTCTCTTCGTGAGTTTCATTGTTCTGGTGCTTACGGGATTCTCCCTGAAGTATCCGAATTCCGGGCTTGCGATGATGTTCATCAATGAGTCCGTTCGCAGCCTCGTGCACCGCATTGCGGGTTCCATTCTGATTGCAACCAGTCTCTTCCATATCTTCTATGTCATCCGTTATAAGGAAGGCCGGAAGATGTGGCGTGACATGCTCCCTGAGCCGAAGGATGCCACCGATATGGTGGATGTCTTCGCCTACTATCTCGGCTTCAGTAACCGCAAGCCTCAGTTCAAGCGGTTCAATTACGCCGAGAAGATGGAGTACTGGGCGCTTGTTTGGGGAACTTTCGTCATGGGCGCTACCGGCTTCATGATGTGGTTCCAGGTTTTCGTTGGAGATCGTGTACCGCGCTGGTGGGTCGATGTTGCCACCACCATTCACTGGTACGAGGCCATTCTTGCCACCCTGGCCATCATTGTGTGGCACTTCTACATGATCATCTTTGACCCTGACTCATACCCGATGAACTGGGCATGGTTCGACGGCAAGGTGAGCCTTGAACATTATCGCGAAGAGCACCCCTTGGATTACGAGACGCTCAGCGCGGTCGTGATGGAAGACGAGCCTCCGGCGGAGCAGATCGTAGACGCCCCGCAGGAGAAAAATAATAAGGATTCCGCGGCTGCCGAATGAAGCGCTTTTGGCAGTTGCGGTCTGTAGTTTAGTCGGCGGCAGGCCGGTGGATCGGCCTGCTGCTTTTTCTTGAATCTTGCTGTATGGTTAAGCGCGCCGTTTTTTGCGCGTCTGTCAGCCAGCATTAGTCGGCCGCAACATTGGGTCGAATTCTATGCAGGAGTTATTCGGATGAGTGACACCGGTTCGGTGAATCCCCCATTGCCCCCTAATGGTGAAGACCTGAGCCTCCGCGAATTGTTACGTAACTACATCAGTCTGATTGGACTGGCGCTCGCGGCGGTCTCGCTTGCCAACATCATCTTTCTCTTTCTCCTAGATCTGCTGTCGAAACGCCCCAGCCCATACATTGGCCTTCTCGCCTACATGGTGATGCCTGGGTTCTTCGTTTTCGGCCTGCTTCTGGTGCCCTTTGGAATGTGGCGGCAGCGTTCGCTGCATCGTCGCAAACTGCCAACTCTGCCCAGGTTTCCATTACTTGATTTGAACAACCCGGCGCAGCGCAGCAGCATTGCATTCTTTCTTGCTTTCGTCGTGCTATTCGTCATCATGAGCGCGATCGGCAGTTATCAGGGTTATGAGTACACGGATTCCACGCAGTTCTGTGGACAGCTTTGCCATACGGTGATGCATCCCGAGTACACCGCACACCAGAACTCACCGCACGCCCGGGTTCGCTGCGTCGACTGCCACGTCGGAAACGGCGCAAGCTGGTATGTGCGCTCCAAGATGTCCGGCCTGCGCCAGGTCTATTACACGGTGCTCGGAACCTATCCTCGTCCCATCGAGACGCCCGTCGCAAACCTGCGCCCGGCTCCCGAGACCTGCGAACAGTGCCACTGGCCCAAGAAGTTCTGGGGCGCACAGCTCAAGGTCATCAACGAGTTCGGCAGCGACGAAAAGAACACTCCGCGCCAGATCAGCTTGCTCATCAAAACCGGTGGTGGTGACGCCAACAACGGCGAAGCCATGGGCATTCACTGGCACATGAACATCGCCAACGTCGTCATGTACAAATCCGATCCCACCCGCATGAACATTCCGTGGGTGCAGATCACCGACCGCTCGGGTCACACCACCGTCTTCACCGAGAAGGGTACGGATGCGGCGACGATCAACAAGATGGCCGAACGTCGCATGGATTGCATCGACTGCCATAATCGTCCGACGCACGACTTCCCGCCGCCGGACCGCTCGGTGGACAACGCTCTGGCCACCAATCGAATCGATCGCAATCTGCCCTACGCCAAGATGGAAGGCGTGCAGCTTCTCTCCGCAACTTACAAGACGACGCCAGAGGCACTCCAGGCGATCGCCACGCAAGTTCCCGCCTTCTACAAGGACAAGTACCCCGATATCGCAAAGTCGAAGGCCGGCGAGATCGAGGAGATGGTTTTGCAATTGCAGAAGATTTTCCAGCGCACCACCTTCCCGGAGATGAAGGTCACCTGGCAGACGCACCCGAACAATATCGGTCACTACTACTTCCAGGGATGCTTCCGCTGCCATGATGGCAATCACGTCAGTGCGGATGGCAAGGTCATTACGAAGGATTGCAATGCCTGCCATACCATCCTGTCGCAGACGGAGGGCGCCGCGTCGATTGCGGCAACGCCGCAGGGTATGCAGTTCAAGCACCCGGTCGATATTGGCGACCTGAAGGACGTCAATTGTTCGGATTGCCACACGGGCGGAGTCGGTCCGTAAACGAAATACCGGGCGCGCGAAGATGTAATTCCGTGCGACGCCAACATGAGGCGCAGCCGTGTGCTGCGCCTTTTTTTCGGACTCAGGATGTTTTGCATCTTCGCTGGAAACCCTTGCCAGGTAGGGTTTTCGGTGGAGTGATGAACGTCACAGATTGTCGTGAGTAGAATCACGGCCCTGTGCGACATCGTTCCCGTATCTTGAGTTCACGGTCGAGTAACAAGGAGCTATCTGGCATGACCCCGAGTAAGGAGAATTCATGAACCCGAGTGCGAACGGAGCGGGTGGACAGCAGAAATACACCCCGCGACTCATTTTCTGGGAAGTTACCAAGGGCTGTAATCTTCGTTGTGTTCATTGCCGCGCGACGGCTACCGAATTGGCCTCCCCGACCGATCTTCCAACGCCCAAGGCGCTCGACATCATCGACCAGATCGCCAGCTTCGGCAATCCAATTCTTGTCCTTAGCGGCGGCGAACCTCTCTATCGTCCGGACATCTTTCATCTGGCGCGTTATGGCACGGACCGCGGTTTGCGCGTCGCTCTGGCCACCAACGGGACGCTGGTTACCCGCGAGATTGCGCGCAAGATTGTCGACTCCGGTGTGAAGCGCGTATCCATCAGCCTGGACGGCGCCAACGCCGAAACCCACGATAGCTTCCGTGGTATCCCCGGCGCGTTTGATGCCGCCATCTACGGTTTCCGTAATCTCAAGGACCTCGGGATGTCCGTGCAGATCAACATGACGATCGCGCGTCACAATGCAGTCGAGTTGCCCAAGGTTCTTGAACTCGTGCGCACGCTCGGTGCCGACGCGCTGCACACGTTCCTGCTGGTTCCGGTTGGATGCGGCGTCGACATCGCCGACGAGCAGATGGTTCCACCCGAAGAGTACGAGCGCATTCTCAACTGGTTTTACGATCAGTCGCAGAACGGCGAGATCGAACTGAAGGCGACGTGCGCACCGCATTATTTCCGCGTCGTCCGGCAGCGCCGTGCGGAAGAGCGCAAGGCCACCGGCTACGGAGCAGCCCCTGCTGCCAACCCGTCGGAAATCGGTCCAACCGACATGACCATGCCGGGCTCCACCGGAATCTCGTTGAAGCCAGGTCATCCCGGCGGACATCCAGGCGGCCACCCCGGCGATCCGAACGCCATGAACGCTGTTACCAAGGGATGCCTTGCGGGTACCGGTGTGTGTTTCATCTCACATGAAGGCCAGGTTTTCCCGTGCGGTTATCTGCCCGCGCTGGCTGGTGACCTTCGCGAACAACCGTTCTCCGAGATTTGGAATAACTCGCAGGTATTTGAGACGCTGCGCGACAACGACAAGCTGACCGGCAAGTGCGGCTGCTGCGAATTCCGCAATGTCTGCATGGGATGCCGTGCGCGTGCCTTCGCTGCAACTGGCGACTACATGGCCTCGGAGCCATTCTGCGTCTATCAGCCAAAGTCGATGCAAGCCAAGGTGTAGAAACAAAACTTCCGGGCCGGACGGCAAGCCTGCGCAACCGCAAATGTCCGGCCCTCTTTTTCTGATGTACCTGGTGTGGGGTCCGTTCATGTGGTTCAGGAACGGCAATCAACCGGCAAAGCAAGGTCGAACTGATCCGGGAGTATCTAAGTCTGAAATGGTCACCAGCATCCAACCATTGCATCATCCCTCGCGCATCCGCTCGCTGGTATTTCCGCGTGAGCACGGCGCGTGGGGGCTGCTGCTGGTGCCGCTGGTGACTGGCGCGTGCGTGGCTTTTCCGTACGGCAACGCAATCGGGAACCTTGTACTTTTCCTGCTCACGTCACTTTCGCTTTTCTGTCTGCGTACCCCGCTGGAAAGCTGGCTCGGCTTCTCTCCCATGCGTGCCCACACCCGTGATGAACGCAATGCCGTTTTGCAGACGCTGTCCATTCTCGCGCCATTTTCCTTGCTGTGCTTGCTGGGACTGTTTTGGGGCGGTCGCAATCGCGGACTGCTGTTGATCGGAAGCATTGCAGGCGCGTCCTTCGCGTTACAGGCCTGTGTGCGCCTCTTCGGTCGCAAGCTTCGCACTCTTGCGCAAATCATCGGATGCATCGGACTTACGTCCACGTCTGCCGGTGCGTACTACGTCGTTACCGGCAGGCTCGATCGCACCGCGCTTGCGCTCTGGATTGCTTCGTGGCTCTTTGCCGGCAACCAGGTTCACTACGTGCAGTCTCGTATTCGTAACGTTCGTGCCGCTGGTTTTTCCGAACGTGCGTACAGCGCGCGGATTTTTATCTTCGGGCAAATTTTGATGCTCGTCGCCGTGGTTGCAGCCGAGCGTGTGGGACTGCTTCCGTTGCTGGCGATTATTGCGTTCCTTCCGGTCACATTCCGCGGGTTCTTCTGGCTGGCCGGAAAAGCGCGGACCTTGGATGTGCAGCGGCTTGGTCTTGCGGAACTGCTGCACGGAATCACTTTTGGCGTACTGCTGATGGCGGCGTTTATTCTTCATCACTAAACGACTTGATTAAGGGCTCAATTCATATTTGGTTTTGCAGTGGAAGCCTCCTGAAGTACCTGCATTGATTGACATCTGTATCGCATTACACGGCGGGCATCATGCCCGCCAATGTTTTGTCCAACCCTTTGCCCAGCGCGGGAACCACCGTCTCGCGATACAATGTCACGGATGCCTTTCACGCCTATTGAGCCGTCCGACGTTCTTCGCCGGGTCCCGGTTTTTTCAGCACTCACCGAGCAGCAGTTCGAGCTGGTCCGTTCGCGGATTATCGAGCGCCATTTCGATGCGGGCGAACTCGTGTTTGCCGAAGGGGAACATTGTTCCGGGCTCTACGTCGTCAAGAGCGGCAGCGTGCGAATTTTTAAGAATTCTCCGGGAGGACGCGAGCAGGTGCTTTCCATTGACGGCCCCGGAAGTTCGGTCGCCGAACTCCCGGTATTCGACGGCGGCAACTATCCGGCGTCGGCCCAGACAGTCACCGAATCGACCATGCTCTTTTACAGCAAGCAGGACTTCCATGCGCTCTGCATGCAATACCCGGAAGTGGGCCTGAAGGTTCTTGCCGTGGTCGGTGCGCGGCTGCGTAAACTCGTGGGTATCATTGAGGAGTTGTCGTTCACCACCGTGCGGCACCGCCTTGCTGCGCTGCTCGTGCGGTTAGCCCGTACGGAAGGGAAGAAGACTGCACAGGGAATTGAATTCACTCTTCCCAGTACCAATCAGGACATTGCGGCTCAGATCGGAACCGTGCGCGAGCTCGTTTCCCGCAACATGAGCCGTTTTCAAAGCGAGGGCCTGCTTCGTATCGAGGGCCGCACGGTCATCGTTCCTGACCTGAAGAAGCTTACGGAAGAACTCAAAGATGGCGAATAAGACCGCGGAGGATGTCATGGACGCAGCCGAAACCGAATACCTGGCCGCGAAGAAGTTTCTCATCGGCAAGGTTGTCGAACAGGCGACACTCGATGGAATCAACCTTTCCAGTGACGAGAAGGCAATGCTCGCTTTTTCCGAGGAAGACGGCACTCCGATCGACGAGGAGATGGTCGAGCGTTTCGACGCGACACATGACTCCGAAAGTTACGAAGCCAAGATCGCCCTGCTGATCAAACGTGCATGGATACGAGACAGGACTGCCGGCAAGTTGAAGGGCTGGCAGCAAAGCTTCAAAGCGATCCGTGATCGCGACTTCTATCTTCTCGTGATGCTCGACCAGTCCGGTATCGCCGCGAAATAGCTCCCGTTCTGCACTTCCGGCTCAGCACATTGACCGGCGGCGCCTCTGGTAGCCGAGCGGGAGTTCCGGCTTCTCCTCCGCTGGACGCAGTTCGTAAAACAATCCCATCTGTGCGGCGTCCGGATGCTCCTTGAGCGTTCGTGCTCGCTCGTGGTCCCTGCGCGACTCCCAGCGAACGTCGTACTTCGTGCGCAGCGCCTTCATCAAATCCGAAATTCTTCTTTTGTACGCCTTCTCCACGAACGCCTTGCCCTCGTAGCGCTTTCTGTATCCGTCGGCCAGCTTCGGAAATTCCTTGTCGAGGAAGGGAAGGAAGACACTCGCCGAGCACGGCTTGAGAAACAGAGGGTTCGCAAAAATGTACTTTCCACCCGCGCGCTTTGTCTCCCGAACCAGCGCATCCAGCGACTGCACGGAGTCGGTAATTCCCGGCACCACTGGAGCGCAGATGACGCCAGCATCGATTCCCGCTGCGTTCAACTCCCTGACCGCGTTCATCCGCAAATCCGGTCGCGGCGCACGCGGCTCCAGAATCCGCGCGAGTTGCGCATCCAGTGTCGTGATCGTCAGGTTAATGAAGAGACTGTTGTGCTCCGCGATGCGCTGAAACAGGTCGATGTCGCGCATCACCAGGTCGGACTTGGTCACGATTCCGATCTCGAAGCCTCTGTGCTGCGCCAGTTCCGCCAGAATCGTGCGCGTCAGTCCAAACCTGCGCTCCGCCGGCTGATAAGGATCCGTCGCGGTACCAATTGCGATTTCCTCTCCGGGCTTCACCTTCTTTAAGTCCCGGCGCAGAAGTTCCTGCAAGCCATCCCCCGGACGGCGACCATATCCAGCTCCGGGCTCGCCTGCTTTCGGTTCCAGCCCGGCAGCCTGCTTCAGGAATATCTTCCGTTCGAATTCAATATTGTCGCGAATCTCCAGGAACTCATGCGTGTACCGCGCATAGCAGTATTTGCACGCAAACTCGCACCCCCTGTAGGGATTGATTGTCCAGGTAAACGGCATCCTGGGAGCCGTGCAGCGGTTCAGGATCGAGCGGGACTCCAGCGTGAAATACTCCACGTTGTGCCCCTGTCGAAGCTTGTCTCCCTCGGCGGCCAGTTTGGCGATACCGACAAGGCGTATCGGCGCCGAGCCCGGAACGCACTGTTCTTCGCCGCAGTTGTCCTGCTCGGCGATTTCGGAAAAACGGAAAAGATAGGAGTGATCAGCAGCAGCCATAAAACACCTTATTTCGCCTTTTGTTCGCTATGGAGGCTACTGCGATTCTGCTGCCCATGTCAATCACTCTTAAACCTGATTCGCCACCCTCCGCTATCGAAGTAACAAAATAAAAGGGTGACCGAAGCCACCCTTAACTAAGCATAATCAGCATGTTGACTGAGAAAGTTAAAGTACCCTACTCAGGTTTTGCGAAGGCTTTCGGGTCCACCTGCGGGTTAACTTCCAGCGTTTGTGTTTCGGTGGACGCCGCTGGCTTGCCATTCTGCATCGTCACGCCCTTCATGGCAAAATTCACGCCGCTAATCGTCTTCCAATCCGAATAGTCAGTCGTGACCTCCGCTGGACCGGTCTGTCCGACCACGTTTTGCTGCTCACGCAACAAGGCGCCCGTGGTTGGATCGAGGTACCAAGTGACCTTCTTGCCGTTGTGATAGACGTCCACGACTGCGGCGTCCTTGTCACCAACCTTCGCCGTGCCATTGGCCACGAACTCAAGGCTGGCGTCATTGACGTGCTGCGCAATCGAGACATAGTGCCGGGCAATCTGTTCCAGCGCCTGTTCCTTCATGCTTGCCGGCAAGTCGCGCTGCTGCCCGCCCATCGCCATGTACGCGACGTCGGGCGTAACCACGCGTGTCATCTCACCCATCGGCGTTCCGATCTTCGCCATCATCTTGTCCGGCAATACGATCGTTTCGTCGACGTTGATGGTCATCTGCCCCTGTGGCGTTTCCACGGTTTGCTTGGCCACCTCGTGCATCGCCTTCACGGCCTGCACGTTGGCTTCGCCGCCCAGGAACTGGACGAACTTGGCCATCAGGGCCTTGCCCTCGGGATTGCTTGCCTTTGGCGCTGCCTCTGCCTTGGCGCTTTCTCCAGGCACCGGGATCGTGATGTCCAGATTCGTCACCGGTCCCAGATCCGCGAGCTGCTTTTCCCAGTCCGCGGCCTTGCCCACCACCAGCACGGCGAGTTGGTCCTTATGGAGATACTTCAGTGCGACGCGTTCCAGATCGGCCGTCGTCACCGTCTCCACGTGCGACTGGAATTTCTCCAGGAAGTCCGCCGGATAGCCGTAGCGTTCCAGCGTCATCTTCTCCCGCAGTACCTTGTCCGGCGTGTTGTAGTTGAAGATGAAGCCGTTCAGGATGGTGTCCTTGGCGCGCTTCAATTCAGCTTCTGTCGGCGGATTAGTTTTCAGATCGGCGATTTCCGCCCACAGTCCCTTGATCGCCGGGATTGTGCTTTCCGACTTCGTTCCGATTCCAAGTTGCGTAATGCCCGGATGGTCCATCGACGAGCCGATACCGCCGCCCACCGAGTAGGCCAAGCCCTGTTTGGTGCGAAGGTCATTGAATAGCCGGGAAGAGAAGCCGCCGCCGAAGACCTCGTTGAAGACCTGTACGGCGAACCAGTCCGGATTGCTCCGCTTGATGCCGAGTTCGACCATGCGGATCTCGCTCTGGTTGACGTCGGACTTGTTGACGACGTAAATCCCGGGTTTCGCGGGATGGAATTCAACTTCCGGCTGCGTGATTTCCGGGCCCTTTGCCCAGCCGCCGAAGGCCTCTTCCAGCTTCGCTTCCATCTGTTTGGTATCGAAGTCACCGGAGATCCCAAGCATGATGTCGTTCGGGAAGACGTGGTCCTTCTGCCAATTCACAAGGTCCTGCCGCGTAACCGCAGCGACCGTCGAGTATTCCATCTCGCGGACGTACGGATTGTTCTTTCCGTAGGCCAGGAATCCCGCCTCACGGCTGACAATCTGCCCGCTGCTGTCATTGCGCCGCGAGATTGCGGTGTTCATGTAGCTCTTCGCCAGGTCGATCTTGTCCTGCCGGAAGTCCGGATTCTGCATCAGGTCAACGAACATCTTGAAGACGTCGTTGAAGTCTCCCTTCAGGCAATCGAACCCGATGGATGTGGACTCACTCCCCGCGTCGGTCTCGATCTTTGCCGCACGCGCTTCCAGGAATTCGTCCATCTGGTCGCCGGTCATGTCCTTTGTGCCGCCCGTGCGCCAGACTTGCGAATAGATGCTCATCATGCCCGCTTTGTTGGCGGGTTCGGCAGTAGCGCCACCGCGGATGTAGGCAACTCCGCTGACCAAGGGAAGCTCATGGTCTTCCATGAGGTAGACGACCATCCCGTTTTTCAATACGAACCGGGTTGGCTGTTCAGGCTTCCAGGCCGGCAGCGGCGGAATCGGTACTTTCTGCCAGCTTGAAGGGATTGCGCCTGTAGATACGCGGGCCGGAGCTTTCGCTTCGGGTTTCTTTGCCGCCTGGCTCCACATCATCGGGGCCGAGCCGACCAGGAGCGCCAGCGAGAGCAGAACTGCTGTCCGTCTGTTCTTCATTTAGTTTGCCCCCTTTGTAGCGGCGTTCGAATTCTCGATATATCCAACTGTGCGATTCGTGCTCACGAACACCTTGTTCGCCACGCGCCGGATGTCAGCCTTCGACACCTTGTCGATTGCATTCAACTGGTTGAAAAGCTCCTGCCAGTTGCCGTAACGCAATTGCATGACCGCCAAGTTCTGTGCCAGCCCCGCGTTACTTGCAAGGCTGCGGATCAACGCCGCGCGCTCGCGCGTCTTGATCATCTTCAGCTCGGCATCGCTCACGTCCTGCGTCTTGACCTTATCGATTTCCTCGTGGATGGCGTCGGCAATTTGCTGGTCGGTATGACCCGGCAGCGGAACGCCGTAGAAGGCGAACATGTTGGCGTACTTCGATCCCGGGAACCCTGAGAATCCCGCCGCGTATGCGGCAATCTTCTTTTGTTCCACCAGGGAGCGGTACAGGCGCGATGTCCGTCCGTCGGACATCAGGTCGGCGATCACCGTGTATGTCGCATCATCCGGATCGAGGTAGTCGGGGCGATGGTAGCCTTCAATATAGATAGGCTGCATCGGTTCCTTCAGGATCACTTCGCGCTCGGAGTTCTGTGGCAGCTCAGGTGTCGAGTACTCTAACGGCTTTGGCTTCCCGGGAATCCGTCCGAAGTACTTCTCCATGATCGGCAGCGCTGTCGCCGGGTCCAGATCGCCAACCACCGCAATCACCATGTTGCTCGGAACGTAATATTCATCAAAAAACTGTAATGCCTGTGTGGCGGAGAAATACCGCAAGTCGCCCGGATATCCGACCGTCGGACGATGATACGGATTTGAATCGAATGCCACCGACGTAAACTGCTCCAGGGCGCGGCCCATTGGGCTGCTGTCCACGCGCATACGGCGCTCTTCCGTCACCACGTCGCGCTCTTTATAGAACTCGCGCATCACCGGGTGCATCATGCGGTCTGACTCAAGGTATGCCCAGAGCTGAAACCGGTTGATCGGCATCGAGTAGAAGTATTGCGTCGAATCGTAGCTGGTGGAGGCGTTCATACCGACGCCGCCTTCTTCTTCTACGATCTTGCCATAGGCGTTCTTTATCGCGTACTTATCAGCGGCGGTGCGTGCTTCTTCCCACGCCTTCTTGGCCGCCGCGATCTTCGCTTCGTCGCGCCCCAGCACCTTCAGCCGTTCGTCTCTGTACGTCGCATATGCTTTCTCGACCTTTGCCAGGGCAAGTTTCTCGGCGGGATAGTTCGTTGTGCCGATGTCATACGTCCCCTTGAATGCCATGTGTTCCATCATGTGCGCTATACCGGTTTCGCCCTTGGGGTCCTGGGCTGATCCCGCATCCACGATGGTGAAGAATGAAAACGTTGGCGACTCGGTCCGCCGGCATAGAACTATCGTCAGGCCGTTTGCTAGTTTTTTGACTGTGACGCGTTTCTCGAAGGATGCAAGGTCTTGTCCAAAGGCCTGCAACCCGAAACACAGTAGTAACAAAAGAGGAAGATAGGCTCTAAGCCGTCTCATGGTGCCTCCACGGAAAATGGGCGTCCTCGGCGGGATGCAAAGATTTTTCCGAATGTAAGGAAGTTACAGGCCCCTGAATACCAATGTCAAACAAGTACCGGCAGATACCAGCGGGTGCACTGCAAATTGAGACCGGAAGGGAACTGATTTGTCCGGATTGGGACCATCAGGGCTTTCGTCCCTCGATTACCATCGTCTCCAGTTCATTAAATTCCTCTCCGATCACCGTGTGCCCATGCGACTCCAGTCCGCACAGTTCAGGGTACTGGCTGACCATCACCTTGCAGTCCACCACGTCCACGAACCCTACCGACTTCAGGATCCCCCTCAGGGTCGCCCGGTCGTATATGAACTGGTGGCCCCAATCTCTCACCGTGTTGTTGATGACGTAGACCGCGGTAGGCGGTAGCCCCGGAAGGAAGTTCTTCGCTGCAAATTCAATGTATCGCCGCTGAAGTCCGGTTTTCGGTTCGTCATATAGGTCAATCAGAAACTTCAGGTCAGGCGTCGCAATCCGCACTCGCCCATTTGGGCGCAACACGCGAAATATCTCTTCCAGCAGTTTGATCCCCTTCCGGACCGGGATATGCTCGATCATGTGTTCGCTGAAGACATAGGCAAACGACGCATCCGGGAACGGAAGTGGGCGGGTCGCGTCCAGATAGAAGGAATTTTCCGAGGCCGAGATGTCCGCATTGAGCCATCCCGTGTGCAAGTTCTTTCCGCAGCCAATTTGTAGCTTCGGCACCGGTGACTTCAATATCTGCGCGGCCATCCGTCGCCCGCTTCCCGAGTGACGTATCCGCCTGGCGTACCGCTCCACGGCAAACCGGCATTCACTCAGAGCGTCCATGAGGGCTGGTTGCGACTCGCGCATTGCGGATTTCAATCGTCTTAACATGAATGCATTGTTCTCCCTGGGCGGGACCCGCGGAACACGCGCTCGCTGGCGGGTTCATTTGGGCCGGAAACGTGACATCGGATCGGCAGATGATAATTCAATAACGCGGAACATGCTTGAATATTTTTGACTGCGTTAAGCCTCCGTAGTACATCCGTATACATTGCAATCAGCAAGCTCACGTTACGCATCGCAATCGATATCAAGAAATGGAGCCGCTCCCGCAATGCCTGAACCTCCTTCTCGCGCTTTCATCGGTACTTCCGGCTGGGCATATCCTTCGTGGAAGCCGGACTTCTATCCCCAGCGCATTGCTCCCCGGGACTTTCTCTCGTCCTACGCCACGCGATTGAACGCCGTCGAGGTGAACTATACCTTTCGGCAAATTCTTGAACCTTCCACCATCGCGAACTGGCTATCGCAGACACCCGGCGAGTTCCGCTTCGTTGTCAAAGCGCATCAATCCATCACGCACTTTCGCCGCTTGCGCAACATCGAGGAGCCCTTGCAGCGATTTCTTGACTCCATCCAGCCGCTGCTCAAGTCCCGGCGCCTCGGTCCCGTTCTCTACCAGCTTCCACATAACATGAAGGCCGACCCGGTTCTGCTCGATGAGTTTCTCTCGCAGCTTCCATCCCGTCCCCATCGAGCGGTCGAATTCCGCCACGAATCCTGGCTCGCTGAAGAAGTCTTCCGCGTCCTTCGTCGTCGCAAGACCGCTCTGTGTATCAGTGAAACGGAAAAGATTACGACTCCTGAGGTCCAGACCGCCGATTTCGTCTATTACCGCTTTCGCCATCCGGACTACACAAAGCGCCAGCGAACCGGGTTGCGTAAGCGCATCGAGCGTTTTCTAGCAGGGGGTATTCCGGTCTATGCGTTCTTTATGCATGAAGACGAACCCAGCGGGCCCCTCTGGGCAGAGGAACTTTTCCGTGCCTTGCAGCACTGATCGGCGGCACCTCTTTCGCCAACTCCGCTGCGTCCGATAATGCGCCATACTATCCTCGTGTCTTCCGAGAAGAATGATCGCGCCCTCGCCGGCTTTCTCGACTACCTCAAGGTAGAGAAGGGACTTTCGCGTCTCTCCATCCAGTCCTACCAGTCTGATCTCGCTCTCTGGACGGCATTTCTTGGCAAGCACAAACGCAAGCTTCTCACCGCGACACGGCAGGACGTCCGCGACTTTCTCGACAATCTTTTTTCCAATCAGTACGACGCCCGCACGGTTGCTCGCAAGCTCTCCGCCTTGCGCCACCTCTATCGATTCCTGCTGCTTGACCGCTTTCTCGAGCACGATCCCACTCTGAACATCGATTCGCCCCGGCAATGGAAAGTCCTGCCCAAGGCTCTGGCCCGGACCGAGGTGGAGCAGATGCTTACCCAGGCCACTCCCGGCGAAAAGACAAAGTGGCAGCAGGCGTTGGAGCTTCGTAATCGTGCAATTCTCGAGGTTTTCTACGCGGGAGGTCTGCGCGTCTCCGAGTTGATTCACCTCAAGACTGCCGACCTGAAACTTGATCTTGGCTACGTTCTTGTGCGCGGCAAGGGCGACAAGGAGCGCATCGTTCCCATTGGCCGCAGCGCCATTGCCGCCGTCGCAGAATACACCCAGAATGCGCGTCCGCTCTTCGAAGGCAACTGCAAGTCTCCGGTGCTCTTTCTTGCCCGTGGAGCCCACGGCCTCACTCGTGAACGTGTCTGGGGCATCGTGAAGGCGGCGGCCACGGTTACCGGACGCCACGTCAGCCCGCATATGCTTCGCCACAGCGCCGCCACCCACATGGTGGAAAATGGCGCCGATCTCCGAACCGTCCAGACGATTCTCGGCCATGCCGACATTTCCACTACGCAGATTTACACGCATCTTGCGCTCGATCGTCTAAAAAACGTCTATAACTTGCATCATCCTCGCGCGCGGCGACGTCAAGCCGCTGCCGTCGAACCGGAGTCCTGAGATGGAGAGAAAACGAACCGCCGATTTGCTCTTGAAAGCGGCTGATCGCTATCCGTACATTTATGTCGCATTCTGCTATTTTGTCGTCGTCGTGTTTTCTCTCACTGTTTCGGACTTGCTGGTGGTGCCCGGCTTGCTGAGCATCTTTCGCGTTCGCTGGGCATCCGGCGGAGACACTTTCTTCGTCGGCTTCGAAGTCCTAATTGCCTGGTGTATCTACGCCGCCGTGGTCTTTCTCTTCTCGATGCTGGCGTTCTGGATCACCAAGCGGACCTGGATTGTCTTCGTCAGGGCAAAACATATCGCCGTGTCGATTTTGCCCGGAGTCTTTGCCGGTGTCTTTATATTCAGGCGCTACCTCGCGGCGGCGCTCGGCGACACCTACGTCAGATACAGCGGCCTGCGCGTGGCGATGTTTGTGGCCGTGGGCGCGGCACTCGGCGGAATGATTTTCTGCCACCTTGATTCGGAGTGAGGGAGATTCAGAGTGAGAAAGGGAACGATGAAGCACGTTCATGACGAACACCTGCCCGCTGCTTCGCGGACCTTTGTCGAAAAGGGAGTCGACAAATTTCTTCGTTCACTGGTCGAAAAGAACGCCTCGCCCCATACCATCAAGGCCTATCGCACCGATCTCGAACAGTTCACGCAGTTCATTGGGGATGCCAGGTGGGATGCGATTGATCACGTTCGTATCCGTGGCTTCCTCTCCCATCTCTACGATCGCGGACTCAGCAAGACTTCCGTCGCGCGCGCCCTCGCGGCACTACGTTCGCTTTACAAATGGCTGGGGCGGGAAGGTCTCGTCCGGCAGAACCCGGCGGCGCTCGTCTCCACCCCACGTCTGCCGAAAAAGTTGCCTCGCGTTCCGACCATCGAGGAGATGAACGTCGTGCTCGATACCGGCATGCCGGACAACGCCGCCTTCCCCGAGCGCGACCGCGCTATCCTCGAACTCCTTTATGGCTGCGGCATTCGCAACTCTGAATTGATAGGTATCGATCTAGAGGACATTCACTGGAACCGCGAAGCCATCCTCGTTCGAGGCAAGGGCAAGAAACAGCGTCTCGTTCCTTTCGGAGACTCCGCAGCCATCGCCGTGCGCGACTATCTGCCGCGGCGCCAGGAAATCGTCGCCCGCAAGACGAAGCACGTTCCCGCTCTGCTCATCAATCTGCGCGGCTCACGGCTCACCACCCGCAGCGTCGGACGCATTGTGAAGGCCATCGCCGTCGCCCGTGGTCTGCCCTCCGACGTCCATCCCCACACCCTGCGCCATGCCTTCGGCACACACATGCTCGAAGAGGGCGCGGACTTGCGGGCCATCCAGGAGATGCTCGGCCATGAGCGCCTTTCCACCACGCAGCGCTACACGCAGCTTTCCACCAGCAAGGTCATGCAGGTCTACGACGAAACTCATCCGCGTGCCCGCTGAGCAATTCTCTAATCTCTTTAAGAAATTACTGCTCGGTAATAAATTCAATTCTCCGTTCACACGTGCAATCTCTGGCGTATGCTCTTGGTCATAGGAGGGTTTGATTCATGGCGACACAACCGCAGTACACGCACGCCGGAACGGCAGTGCGACACGAGATGGTCACCACGGCGTTCGAACTCGACAATTTCGAGATCGTCAAAAACCTTGGAGTTGTGCGCGGCATCGTCGTGCGTTCGCGCTCCATCTTCGGCACCATCGGCGCCGGATTGCAGACCTTGGTCGGCGGCAACATTACGTTGCTCAGCAATCTCTGCGAAAAGACCCGCAACGAAGCCTTCGACCTGATGATGGAACACGCCGCGCAACTCGGCGCCAACGCCGTCATCGGCGCCCGTTACGACGCCACCGACATCATGCAGGGTGTCACTGAGGTGCTCGCCTATGGCACTGCGGTGGTGGTGAAACCGAAGCCGCAGCAATAAATCTGAAACTTGAATCTCCAATCAAAGGACGGGATCACCGTCCTTTTCATTTCTTCGGCAATATTTTCAAAAACACTTTCGTAAACGATTACAATACTGCTCCTGCAACTCTCTCGTCGCTCGTGAACGAGCGGCTCCTCAAACTCTGAGCTTTCTTCTGGAGGGATCGTGAAGCGCCTGATCGTTCTTTTTGTGTTTGCATGTTGTTCGGTCTTGGCCTCGGCGCAAAACACTGCGCCAGTTCCGCGTTGGACTGAAGCTCGCGCAAATGCCTGGTATCAGCAGCAACTCTGGTTAATCGGCAGCAACTACATCCCGGACGACGCCATCAATCAGCTTGAAATGTGGCAAGCCCCCACGTTTGACCCGCAAGAGATCGACAAGGAACTTGGATGGGCGCAGGGACTGGGCATGAACACCATGCGCGTTTTTCTCCACGACCTGTTGTGGAAACAGGATCCCGACGGCTTCAAGCAGCGGATCGATCAGTTTCTTACCATCGCAGCCAAACATCACATCAGGATTATCTTTGTCCTGTTTGATTCATGCTGGGATCCGGATCCGCAGCTCGGCCCGCAACATCCGCCAATCCCCGGCGTTCACAACTCCGGTTGGGTGCAGAGTCCCGGTGCCGAGGCCCTCTCCGATCCCGCGCAATATCCGCGCCTCAAGGCTTATGTGCAAGGCGTCGTGGGAGCCTTTGCCAACGATCCTCGCGTCCTCGCCTGGGACGTCTGGAACGAGCCCGGCAGCATCTCCCACGATATCTACAAGCCGGAAGAACCTAAAAATAAGAACGACCTTGTACTTGCGCTTTTGCCGAAGGTTTTTGAATGGGCACGAGCCGTCCACCCCACACAACCCCTTACCAGCGGCCTTTACCACGATGATTGGTCGTCACCTTCCAAGCTCAACGCAATCGAGCGCGTCCAGGTGGAAGATTCCGACATCATCTCTTTTCACAACTACGGCTGGCCGGAAGATTTTCGTCAAAGAGTTCAATGGCTTG
>Ga0307375_10001834_pt1 | contig 22482 bp, 25 predicted proteins | sample TR1MG_FD_202531 | JGI IMG/M metagenome (GOLD analysis project Ga0307375, IMG submission 202531) | Soil microbial communities from Risofladan, Vaasa, Finland - TR-1 | ecosystem: Environmental > Terrestrial > Soil > Coastal area > Acid sulfate soil | place: Finland: Risofladan, Vaasa | collected...
CGGCATCGATATGCACACTGCCCTTCATCTGGCTGCTCACCGATTTGTTTGGCAGATTGTCACCTGTGGCAGTCACCGCGATACCAAGGTTGTCCAGGTCGAATTTCCCTGATTTGATATTGCCGGACAGAGGGGAACTCATTTTCAACTTGAAAGTTTGCTCGGGTTGTTTCAAATCCATGTCCAGACTCAGCGCGCTGATCCTGAACGATTGTGAATTGCCTTCTATGCCTGGGATGGCAAGGCTTGCTGCAAGATTGCCGACGGCCCCGTTCAACTTTGCATTCAGTTTCAGACTGTCGCTGGAATATTTGTCCTTCGTCAAATCAAGTGACGGTGCGTCCAGCGTAACCTCGAAATTATCTTTACCTTTCATCCCGGATGCGCTCAGGGAAAATTTCTTCGCGGTGAATTGATCACTGGACATATCCGCATTTACATCGCCACCGGCGTTAACTTTAAGGTTGCTGATATCCAATGCCGTGCCGCTGGCCTGCAGATCCATACCCTGCAACTGATACTTCTTTTTTTCCGGATCCAGTGTCAGCGTTGCCTCCATTTGGGTATTGATATTCAGTTTTGGCTGATTGGACTGAAGGTTTGCCGAAAAATCGATCTTGCTTGGCACCCCGGCGGCGATTCGTCCAGTCCTGAGGCTCAAGTCCTTGATGGCGTATTCGGCGCCACTGCCTTCATCGCGATAGCTGAGATCGGTTTTTTCCACAGATACAGAAGCGATGTCGAATTTTACCGGCCCGCCCGCGGCGGCACTCTTTGTCTGCTGTTTCGGTTCCTGCCCGGTTTGCCCCACCAAGTCATCGATGTTGGTTGTTCCATCCTTGTGTTTGACCAGCGTCGCCTTCAAGCCGCTCACCGCAACCTCGTCCACCACCACCTGCCTGCGCAGCAAAGGCAGCAATGCGAGCGAAACACGAGCCGATTCAATCGATGCGAATTCCTTGTCGCTCCTGAACCCGGACAGAGAGACCTTGCTCAGGCTTGCGCCGATGTTCGGGAAGAAGGATAGCTTGATGTTGCCATCGAGACGCAAATTTCGCTGCTTGCTATCCTTCACCGCCTTGATGATCTGCGCCTTGTAGTCATTGGGATTGAAAGTTGCGGCCACATAAGCGACGGCAGCAACAGTCACGACAACGATGGCGGCAAAACCCAACAAACCGTATTTTAGGATTTTATTCATGATCTACCCAAAAAAGGACAAAATGATTCATTGCGGAAGGCCGAAGCGTATTAAGGACTGATCGTGCCAAAATCCTAAATCACTTTAGAATAGAGTGCGTGCCCCTGCCGCGTGCGCAAATACCTGTCGAACACCATGCATATGTTGCGTATCAGCATGCGTCCCTTGGGGGTTACTTTGATTGATTGCGGGGAAATCACCAGCAATCCTTCGAGTTCATAGTCGCGCAACTCATTTAATTCAGTAGCAAAGTAGCTATCAAAATCGATCTGGTAGGTACTGTTGAATGACTCTTTGGCAAGCTCGAAGTGGCACATCAGGGCCTGAATGATGGCACGGCGCACCAGATCGTCATCGTGCAATTCCATTCCGCGCATGATGGGCAACAGATCCTTGTCCAGCGCATCATAATAATCCGCCAGATCACGGTAATTCTGGCTGTAGGTCGGACCGATCTTGCCAATAGCGCTGAGACCGAGCGCCACCAGATCGCAGTCAGAATGGGTCGAATACCCCTGAAAATTGCGATGCAACCTGCCCTGGCGCTGCGCCACGGCAAGCTCATCTTCCGGTTTGGCGAAATGGTCCATGCCGATATACACATATCCCGCTTTGGTCAGTTTATTCACTGCCATATCGAGAATATCCAGCTTTGCTTGCGGCGTGGGCAAGTCCTCTTCATGAATACGCCGCTGCGGCTTGAAGATGGTCGGCATGTGCGCGTAGTTATAGATGGACAAGCGATCGGGGTTGGCGGCAATGACCTTGTCCAGGGTCACGCCAAAGCCATTCAGGGTTTGTTTGGGCAACCCGTAAATCAGATCGATACTCACCGACTTGAAGCCGTTTGCGCGCGCCGCCCCAATCACGCGCAACGTTTCTTCTTCGCTTTGAATTCGATTTACAGCGCGCTGCACCTCGTCATCGAAATCCTGCACGCCGATGCTTATCCGGTTGAAACCCACTTCACCCAGCAGCGCTATGGTTGCATCGCTCACTTTGCGCGGATCGATTTCTATCGAGTACTCCCCAGCTTCCGCCAGCCTGAAGTGCCGGCGGATCGCTACCATGACCTGACGAATTTCGTCATCGCTCAAGAAAGTCGGCGTGCCGCCGCCGAAGTGCAACTGCTCTATGACCTGATCAGGCCCGAGCAGCATCGCCTGCATGGCCATTTCCTTGATCAGGTAGCGTATGTATTCGGCAGATTTACTTCTGTCCTTGGTTATCACCTTGTTGCATCCACAATAAAAGCACAAGGTATTGCAAAATGGAATGTGTATATATAGGGACAACGGATGATTGACGACGCCACTTTCCCGCTTTGTCACCCATAGTCCATAACGCTCTGCATTGAACGCTGTGACAAACCGATCTGCGGTGGGGTAAGAGGTATATCGCGGACCATTCTTGTCCAGCCGACGTATCAGTTCCAGATCCACTATCAATTGATTGGCCGATATATCCATAATTCCTCCTTAACTGCCAAGCATTATGCCAGTTCGCCGCTTGAAAAACACCTGATCATGCTGCAAATCCATGGAAATCCCGGTGCCTGCACAGTGAACGTTCCGATGCCATTTTAGAGTTATACACAACGTTGCATATGTATTGAACATAGACGGATCATGACAATAGCACCACCACAATTCGGAGATACAGCCACAGATTAAATGTGGTTTAGTTGATCCATGTCAGTGCATTAATGGGCGTTTGCAGTTATGTTTCCAACTGTTCTGCTATGGCCCGAAAAAGCGATTTTCGCGGATGTCATTTTAGCACAGGGAAAAAACTGCCCGCGCAAGGGGCAATGGGCGCGACCTGATTTCGGATACGGCAGAATTGAGCCCGAAAAAGAAGCGGTTCGGCATAATTTTGGGGATTGCCGTAACGTAAGGAGCGTTTATTTGTCCCGTGGCATGAGGCAAATGACACATTGCAGTCTTAATGTTATTATCAAATGAGCCCTTGAAAAAGGGATTGTTATTATTGTTATCTTTAGACAGAGGAGATGGAAATGCTTCAACCATACGACACAAATACCGCTGATGTTGTTGGCATGTATGTAGGTATATTCGTGTTTTTATTTGGCTTGGCAATTATTCTAATGAGAAAGCATAGGAAAAATTCCTGATTTGCTTGTCTGGCCGGGAACGCAATAGTATTGATCCGCATTAGTCGCTGGTAATTAAAAATTTTAGATTGGGGGGGTACATGAGTAAATTATCCAATATGGCATTGGTATGCTGGGGGGCCGTTGCCATGCTGACTTTTTCAGGGGTTGGTTTTGCTGATGAAGGTGTCGTCACGGCAAATCCCACCAATGGGAAAAAGATCTTCGAAAACGGCAAGGGCGACCAAAGTGTAGTTCCCGCTTGCGCTACATGTCATGGCGACAAGGCCATGGGCAACGATGCGATGGGTACACCAAGGCTTGCAAATATCGGGTATGTATATATTGTGAAGCAATTAACCAATTTTGCGGACGATACACGTAAAGATCTGACAATGGGCGTGATGAATGCTATTGCAAAAGGACTGACTGATCAGGAAAAGCGTGATTTGGCGTCTTACGAGGATTCTTTCCCATTGGGCAATCCTGAGCGTTCTGACCTTGACGCACTTAAATCACAGGGCACAGTGGTTGGCGAGACGTTCAAGGGCAAGTTGCTGGTTCACTATGGATCTGACAAGGTTTCTGCTTGCCAGTCATGTCACGGCTTTGATGGGCGCGGTTCTGATCCGATTTTTCCAAAGATCGGTCACCAGAAGTATGTTTACCTGGTCAATCAGCTGACGCATTGGCGTGACGGTTCCCGCGCGAATGATCCGAAGCAGATGATGGAACAGATCGCCCAGAAACTGACAGACGATGACATTCATAATGCCGCGGCCTTCCTGTCGCAAGCATCTGATAGCTCGCCTGGAGACGGCCTGGAAATTGAAAACGCAACTGTTTTGGAAAACGTTAAAATCGTCAAGTAACATATAGTTGGACATTCTTGCACGTTCTCCCGCACCAAAACTTTTGGTGCGGGGGTTTTGATGGAGACTGGTCTGCTTTGATCAGTCTTTTTTGCTTTGTGAGCCGCTGAACACATACAGTTGCCCATGAGCTTCATGTTTAATCAAGATTGGTGATGATGAAATTAGGAGAAAAGATTCTTTTTTGGATTGTAGGGTTACTGGTAGTAATTACCGTGATTAACTTTACCGCATTGCAGAAGGCCAGCCACAGCAGTGATAAACCGCTGTACCCTATTCTGACGCATTACGATTTTACCCCTGCGGGCTTGCGTGGTTACAGCATATATGAACACGACAATTGCTATGACTGCCATAAGGCAGTTGGCAGTGGCACCAGCATGGGCGTTACCCTGGACGGATTGGGCTCAAAACATGATTTGAATTATTTCTACAATTTCCTCAAGTATCCTGAAAAGACCTATGGCGCTGAGACGATGGCGCACGGTGCACCGCCAAAAGATGCGGCTTATGTATCCTCTCTTCCGGACTCGGATCTGCATGACATGGCCGTATTCGTATCCGAGCTAAAAGCCGATCAAGGATCTTCCACTGCCTACGAACCGCCCAAGGGCGAATCCAGCTTTATTGATACCATGCTTTTCATGTGGACGCCGGAAGGCTGGAGAAGCAAATACCAGGATATTCGCGATTGGATGAAATCAAAACCACAAGAGGAAAAGCATGACGCAAAGCAATGAACTGAACGTTTCACAGAACAAAGAATTTACCAGGTACATTCTGCTGTTTGTATATGCGTGCATAATCTACAGTATCATCGGTTTTTCCTGGGGCGCAATTATGGGGGGTGTTCCTGCCTTCCGGCATTTTGTCGACTACAGCGCGCATGGACGCCTGATTACTTTGGCGCATGGGCACATTAATCTATTGGGCTGGGTTGAAATGGCGATATTCGCCGCTTTGTACTATGTGGTTCCCACTGTTTCCCGCCGGCCTATCTACAGCTTGCGCCTGGTAAAGATCCATTTCTGGATGCATAACTTCGGATTGATCGGGATGGTAGTATTTTTCTTTTCTGCCGGACTGGTTGGCGGTCTGAGTTCAGGCCCGGACACAGAACTAGTCAGCCATCTGCTCGCTTTTGTCGGCCTATTTGGGACAGTGGTTCTGTCGGCAAATATCATATGGGGTTATAACCTGTACAAAACCACGGTTGGATGGCAGAAACAGGTATGAACAAGCGATGGCTTCTTTCTGCATGCTACGCGATTGCGCTGAGCTTGCTGAATGGATGTGGCCTGCAGGGATTGTCTGCAGGTTTCACGGTAGGCCAAAAAGCGCCAAGCCTGGCGACTAAAACACTGGCCGATGTAGGCGGCGACTTCAGCAAGATCACGACCTATCGGCAGCCAGACGCCCGGATGTATCAGTATTCGATTGACAAGGCGTTGTTAACCGGCAAACCGATCGTGCTGGAATTCGCGACTCCCGGACATTGCACTAATTGTGACGAACAGCTCCAGGTTCTTAAGGCCATTCTCGACAAATATCAGGGGCAAATGATATTTATACATATAGATCAATATGAAAACCCGCAAGCATATACTGCATATGGAGTCATGGGCGATCCTTGGACATTCCTCATCGACAAGCATGGCATTGTGCGCTTTGAACGCGCGGGCGCAACGCTATACGGCGAACTGGATATAGCCATCAAACAATTTCTATTGCCGCCTGGCAAATCTTGATTTCTCCGCAAATTGAACAAATATGAATGCACGGTATATGGCAGATAAAAACGAGGCCGGCATGATACAGTTTGAGCTGGTTAGGGATCGCAAGGGAATGGTATGGGATTTGCTGCTTTATATTCCAACGGTAGTTGCGCTTGGTTCTATATCTGCCAGCTTTTGGTATGGCGATGACCGCAATATGGGTTATTTGTTCTTTTTCCTGACCTGTTTCTTTTTTATAGCCGGGTTTAACAGGATATTTAAAACTCGTTTGATGCTGATGCCGTCGGCACCGATATCCCTTAGTCTGGGCGAGCAAAGCCTTGCATTGATGCAAAGAAACGGTGCCCGGGTCGATTTGGTGAAAAGCCTGCGCTATTACCCGGATTATGCAGGCAAGTCTTTTGGTATATCAGGTTTGGATGGCACGGGGAAACAGTTGCAGTTTGTTTTTCACCGCGGGCAGTTTGCAACAGCAGATCAATATAGTGCCGCACAAGATATCCTGAAACGCCATAAAAGATAACGACAAGACTATTTTCGTCCGGAATATCGTCTTTGTATGACATCCCACGCCATGTACCCGATGACCCCTGCAATAAGGATGCAAACCAAAGCGATAATCTGATATTCAGATTCTGGGCTCACCAATCCACCTATAAACATATGCACCGAAAAGCCGCATACAAACAGCGCGCTGATGGCGACAACCACATATAACAATATCTCGCCCATTTTCCAGCCGCCTCCCGCTATTTCGCTATTATTGAATCCTTGATTTCAATAATAACGCCTCCTCGCTGCAAGATAACCGTATCGACCTTGCCGTCTCCTATCAAAGCAAGATTATGAGAGAGAGAATGGTTGGCAGGATCTCGCGGATCGAATATCAAATATTTTACACCCCGCAACATCGCGAACAAGGTTTGCTCATCTTTGGCGGGAGGTGGCAATGCCAATGTGTCACACCGACATGCCAGCATGGTACGAGCAGGCCACTGACTGGCTATCCTAATCGGCTTATCAGTTGACGGGTTTGGGTTTGGGTTTGGGTTTGGGTTTGGCTTTTGCTGGTCACCTGCCGAATTACCAACATTATCGACATACGCCTTGATCAGGCTGTCAGTTGGCGAGAGCTGGCCGGCCAATATGCTCTTGTGGTGTTCTTTATCAATGGTCATAAATGTGGTGGCAATAATCACAAACAGTACCAGCACAACTCCGCGCTGCTGCCAAAAACCTCCTTTAAACTCTGCATCCCTCTGCAACAACAAAGGCATGCCCCAATACAAAATGATCGTAAGTGCAAGCATCCCAAGCGTTGCATCACCAGTCAGAAATCCTATAGCCAGTGCGAGCAGAAAAATACGACCCAGGAAATCCGTCCATAATTTTCTCGCTTGCTTCAAGATAACAAAGCATAGGATAACCAGAATTCCAAAACCGCTAAACCAGCGGTCAGCTGCCATTCCCTTGCTTAACCCCGTTCCCATCAACGCATCTGACAATCCCTTTGCCGGATTGGAGAACCACGTTATATGGCTCCACCCCATCGTCAAAACCATGGCCAATAAAACGGTAAAAATGATGCCCGCAAAGTAATAATTTTGCTGCTTTTTATTCAATGGGTCTTTATACCATCGCCACAATAATGCCAAAGGGTATGCAATGCCGGCAGGATGTAACGTTACGCTAACCAGACACAACAACATTTGTGCGAAATACATCCCGCCGAATGCTTGAGGCGATTCGCGGTATTTGAGATCAGACCAGGCACCAAGCGCGAAAGTAAACAACAGGTAAGGGGCAACAGAAATAGTGTCGATTTGGTAAAATACCAGCGGTGAAATCAGGAGCAATCCGGTGGCCAGCAGCGCACTTTCAGTTTCTCCGTTGCGGCGACGCCACGCATGAATTGCCCAGGCTGCAACCGCCATCACCAAGATGGTAAATATCTTTGCTGCCAACAAATTGCCTGTCCACAAAAAACCTACCGGTGCTAAAAATACAGCACGGAAGTCTGGGAAACCCAAAGTTACAATCGAACTGACCACACCATCCACAACCGACCAGGTCAGCAGCAATGCCTGTGCCGCACCCTCGTCAATGCCATAGGGGGATTTGTTCAACAGCATCAAGCCAATAATGCCCCAAAGCAACAATGCGAGATACGCCCAATATTTCTGGGGGAAACTTAATAACTGTTTTTTCATTTTGAATGAGTTCCTAATTGGGAATAAATGTCAACTTTGCAAAAGGGCGCCATATCCCTAACGTAACAATAGCATTTGCTTGCAACAATTGATAAATTCGACGATCAAAATCATGTCGATATTGGAGGCAGACCTGGCCCAAGTTGAACACAACCCCAATTTGAATACAAAGGGATAAAAGCGATAAATTTCAAAAAAACCGCGAGTCGATTCTATCAGGAAGTAAACCGTCACTGCAATATTATGTTCGAACCATACATGAGCGGGCCAGGATTAATTTGTTACACATTATGTGGTTGCATGCAGATGGGGATTCCGATAGACTTGCATATGAAGGTGCGCAACGTTTTCTTGTAATGCTGAGTGCCCGAAAAAGTTTTTTATCTCAACTTGCGTAACCCAATGGAGGGATGTGCTATGCCAATCGAAATTTTGGTGCCAATTTTTCTTTTTACTTTAGGAATTGTGGTTTCAGTAACCCTAGCTGGCTTAGGAATCGAACGTATCATCCAAGAAGAAAAAAAATTGCAGCAGTAGTCTGCAAGTTGCCACGAATGCATCGAAAGTGTCCGGCTCTAGCCGGGCATTTTCTTTTTGGTGCGGAATGATAAGTACTTCTCTCCGCCGTCATCGTTATTGTTCGGCTTACCGCTTCCAGACTTCTTCAGATATGTATCCTATCGTTCTATGAGACCTGATTCTCTGCACCGCCATCTTTTAAAATTTTTGTTGCTATCTGCCTTCTCATTTTTTATCGGTACGATTCACGGGATGTTGCAGGTCATGCCTCCAATTCGCGCATGGCTGGATTCGATTGGAAGCCCTTACGGCGGTCCTGGCCACATGATTGACCCGCTGGCACATGCACATATGAATCTGGTGGGTGGGGTGGTATTACTGGCTATGTGTGTTACGTTTTATCTACTGCCAATTTTTTCGGGAAAAAAATTATATTCGATAAAACTGGTTCAGCACACATTTTGGTGGGTGAGCACCGGGGTTTACAGCTTTTACATCGTATTAATGACCTTCGGTATCTGGGAAGGCTTGCTGCTGCACACACATCCTGAAAAAATTCCGGCCGTGCAACATTATTATGGAATTTCAGTGGCAATTGCAGGAACGATAATGGCGGTAGGATTCTGTACTTTCTTGGCTAATGTCATTTTGACCATGACTGGCGCCAACAAACTCGAACAAATTCCCGAACAGAATTAACCCACTGCCAGAGTGACCGGGAACAACAAAGTTTTTTGTTCCGTTCCTTGCTGGATATGTACCTGAATTACCCCTGTTTTATTCTCGCCTACATCTACAGCGCGGCGGTAAACACCAATATACCCGTCTTCAATTGCCTGCATCCATGGCTCTGAGTCCATTCCACGTAGCGATACGATTAAATCTCCGCCGGGTTTGCCATGTGGTCCGGTGATAATAACTACAATTTCGCACATGCCGGCAAGGGGTGGGTTGGGGTGTGTCTGAATACGCACAGTCCATTCTTTCCAGTGTTGTGCTGGGATAGAAGACGCGGCAGCTCCATCGCTACATGAGACCAGCCCAAAAACCAGCATACTCAGCACTATTCCCAGATACTTTTTCATGGTTTGTCCAGATACTTGCTATAAATAAAGCGATACTGATTGCTACTCTTGCTGATCGCTTTTGCTTTCATGTTTCCCTTCCTGGTCCGAGTCGAGTCTTCCCGCCCTATCCGATCCGTACATGTTTACCATGTACCAGACGAATGCGCCGGCAACCGCGATATACGCAAGTGAACCCAGAAAACCGGGATCTTTCACCCAGTCAGACCATTTCACAACCACTCCGGGACGTAGTCCCCAGAATGGGAAACTGAGACCCACTCCAACCAACAGGACAATCACTACCACAGCCCAGAACCAATAGGGAACATTCAACTGGGACTCCGGAATCTTTTCCACCAATTCCCAATCTTCCATTCCGCGTTTTTCCAAGCGTTCTTCGTCTGATGCGTATCCGAAATTATCCTTGCGCGGTTTACCCCACTGCGAATTTTCTTCCGTCAATTCAGATTTTTTATCACTCTGTATCATTGCAATATCTCCTATTCGACAAAAAGGTCGGCATCAAAGTGTCCGGTCCACCCATCTGCAGAATGCGCCACCACCACAAAAGGATAAAGGCCATGCTTCAATTTAGGGAGTATTGAAAGAAATACCGATTTCCGTCCGACCGTCTTAAAATCCACCTTGTTTTTGTTCAATATGTAAGCATTCTGCGGCAGGCCCTCAACAGCCAGCTGTAATTCTGCTGGGCGATACCGCTTGCTTGCAATCTCGATACGATATTCTCGCGCAGATTGATTCTGGTTTGTTGCCAAATAGCCAACAGACAGGTGGTAAGGTTGGTACGACCAGACTCCCCAGGCAAACATGATGGTACCGAGCGCTGCAATTGGAAAAATCCAGCCAAATCTCGATAATAGTGAGATCGAATTATCGCGAAAAATTTTGAGTTTGCCCGATTCCCGCTGGCCCAGCTCAAACCGCAACAAGCCAATACTTCCTTTTTTATTTTTAAGACTGTTGCAGGCGTCGATGCAATCGCCACAGTTTATGCAGCTATCGTAAATTTCTGTCTTGCGCGGGTCCAGCTTGATGAAGCAGGTTGTTACACAGTAATTGCATTTTTCGCATTCGTCCGCACGACTGGTATCGTAAACCACATGCAACGTTTCCTTGGTTTTGAACGAGTGCTGCCAAACTTTGTATACGCAGGCAAATCGGCACCAGAAATGCCGCAGCACCGCAATATCGAGGAGGATAATCATCACCCATACCGAATATATCCAGTATAGAGATCCTGCCAATCTTGTATCAGGGCGAAACGTTATGAAAGACCACACCACGTCCGGTGGATAGAAATACAACAATGGGACCAACGCAAACAACATCGAGGCAAATAAAAACGCGAGCCCGAGCAACGACCAGTTTAATGCCTTGTTTTTTCCAGCCGATACCATTGGGGCCATACCGCTCAGGCTGACTTCCGCTCGTTTGCCAAGCAGTTTATGAGTCATGTGGTTCGCCCATTCCGCCAGCGAATTCTGCGGGCATGCCCATCCGCAAAAAACGGTTCCAGCTACCGAATACAGCACGACCAGCCCACTTGCCAACATGATCCACAATCCGGATATCAAAAAGAAGTCGGATAGCCAGATTTGCCAACCCAGCACTACAAATGCACCATTTTCCGGGTCAATGCGAAATAGACCTGATACCGGGATAAGTACCAGCAACAATAAAAACATGATCTGGACAGCCCGTCTTTTCCAGCGAAAATTGGGCGCACCCCTTTTCGTCGCAGATCCGACTACCCGGATGGGGATACTTGAAAGTGCCTTGTTAATAACAGAAGACATGTGTACCTTTTCTAGCTGGTTTCGCCACTTCAAACCTAGCGAGTTGCTTTCGCTTCTGAGTCCAACGGCGATACCGCAAGCAAACGCAAACGGTAACGTTCCGCCACCTTCCGGTTTCCTGAAGCCTGCTCCAGATGCCATAATGCACGCAATGCACCAGTAAAATTCGGCGAAATATCCAGGATTTTCTGCAATGCTTCGCGCTTGCTCAATCCGTGTTGACTAGCCTCCGGCAAAGATTCCAGCATGTTATCAGCTAGCGCGTCCGCGATCCAGTGATCTTGTGGGTTGGCCTGATATGCCATCCAAATCAGCTTGCCCGCATTTTCAGGATCTTCCCGCATCGAGGCAACCCATGCCCGAACAACAAGCTCGGTCGCAATGTACGCGCGCCCGAACTTTTCTCCGTCAACTTTTCCCACAGCCAAAAGTTTCATGGAGGTATCAACGTCAGGTCGTCGTTCCAGTAGCCAATCCATCAAAGAGGGCAAATTGACTCCCCCGTCGTATCGCGCGCGAGGAAGACTGAATTCGATGTAGGGCACCCATTCATCCTGCACCGGCCCTCGGCTCTCGGGAATCGGTCCCCAATAACGCCCCAGCCATGTCCATGCTCCTTCTCCGCCTGTTGCCTGCCCCTGCTCCTGCACCGACAAACGATGCAGATTTGCGAGCAATGCACCTGCCCCTAGAAATCGCTGTTGTGGGCCGACCATCGCCAGATGCATACCATCCATGAATAACTGTGCATCAGGATATACCTGCTTGAAGCTGCGCAACACGACCCTGAGTGATTGGATGTCGAATTGATTAAGCGCCAACCACTGTACAAATATTCCTCCGTGATTCAAGTGGTCCCGCGCTCTTTGGAATTGTTGCACCGACAATAAGGAACCCATCCCGGCCAGATCCGGATGAAACAAGTCACCGATGATCACGTCATAATTGTTTCGGGAAGTGGTTAGAAAATGCCTGGCGTCATCTCGATTAATCTGCGCCTTATCCATGATGTCCAGATTGACCGGCGAAAACCATGTTCGGGCGGCAATAATCGACCCTTGGGACAATTCCACCGCGGTCCGCTGCAAATCCGGGAATGGAATTGATCCCGCCATAGAGATTCCGGTTCCCAAACCCAGAAACAGTACGCTATGCGGTTCCGGATTGAGCAGCAGGGCAAGTCTTGCCTGATCCATTTGAATTTCCACCGCGCTCGGATCACTGGAGGCATCCATACGCTGCAGATTGCTCAAGAGTACGCGCTGCCCATCCTGTTGCTGCACCACATGTGTCATTGAAATCGCATCTTCATAAAGGTATAAATCCCGGCTGTTTGCCTCGATATTCGGTAGCAGCTCATGCACAGGCGGCATGTTGCGTATATGCCAGGCAACCATCACCATGACTGCAAATGCCAGCCACGCCCGCCGAGATTTGACCCATAACAGACCCAACGCAGTGATTGCAAGGGCAGCAATTGCCAGCGTCCCCGTGCTGCCTAGCAACGGGATAAGCACCAAACAGGCGATAATTGCTCCAGCTGCACCGCCAAGACAGTTCGCCCCGTATAGCCATACCCCGCTCGCCTCAGCCCCGGCGAAACGGCCGGCCAATAAAGGCAGCCATGCGCCCAGGGACAGGGTAACCGGCAGCGTGAATATTGCCAGAATCAGTGCTTGCGTCCACGTTGCACCAAGGAAAGATTGGAATTGGCTGCGCTCAACCCATGCGGAAACGGCCGGTAGTAACCACAGGCTGATCAGAACCCCACCGCCTGTAACAAATGGCAATAATATGTTTAGCCAGTACTTATGCACTCGCGGCAATAGCAAGCTACCCAGCGCGATTCCAAGGAGGAATACCGCCAGAATCACCCCGAGCACATACTCGGTGCTGAGCATGATCATCCCGTACAGCCGTATCCAGCAGACTTCCAGCGTGATGCTGCCGGCTCCGATCCCCGCATAAATGATCAACGCTGAGATGGCCGGGCGGGCTTTTTTATTGCTTTGCTTGGCATCAATTTCAACATCACTGGCACGCATGTAATATGACAATGCAAAAGCTGCCAAACCGACTGCCATTCCAATCAGGGCGACAACCCTAACTGAAACACTCCAGCCCAATGCTGACAAGCCCCATAACGGGAACAAGGCACCAACAGCACCGCCGACCGTATTCAGCCCGTATAGCTTACCCAGTGATATAGGAGTTCGCTGTACGGCTTTCAGCACCAAAGCAAAACTCATTCCCATCGCGAATGCCGGTATTACAAGCAAACACAAGGCTTCTGCCCCCTGCAGCAGATACCATTGTGGCATTGTCAAACTGGCAGCGATGCCGTCCATCCATCCGCTGATTGCCTGCATCAGGCCAGGCAACAACAGCGCATAGAGTGCGATAGCTATTTCAAGCAGTGCAAACCACGCCAACGGCTTGTCAGCTCGCATTGCCCATTTCACCCCGGCCAGACTACCCAAACCGAGCCCTATCATAAAGGCCGCAATCGTCAGCACCACTCCAAAAATGCTTACTCCGAATTGCAAGGACAGCATACGCGCCCACAAAACTTCATATGCGAGGCTGGTCAATCCCGTCAGGCTGTAAAGCACAGCCGCTGTCCACCACCATGATATCCAGCCTCGAATTGCGCGATCAGGACTGGATAGTTGCGGGTTGGGCATGGAAATTTATTTGACTATTGAACAGTGGGTGAACAGAGCATTCCGGGCAAAATCCGGATAGCACTGCCCGGCGGCGAATGATATGAAAATTAAATGGTTTACGCAGACCAGACGGAGCTGTTAAATTGAATCCATGCTACGGCTAGAATGGATAAAACCATACCAAACCAACAATCGCATGGGCAATTGCCAGTGTGATACTAAATGCAGCAAATACCATGTGCGGAACAAACACTGACTTGCCAAATACGCCCATGGCAAGCCCCAACCCTCCGGTTATGATCACCATCACGATTACTGCCACCCCCATCAAAAACATGATTTGCTGCTTTTCCTTCAGGGGTATCGCCTTTTCTCTTATATCGGTCCTGTTTTGCGCATTGAATTCCTGCAATATTACCGCGCCATTATTAGAAGATGGCGGGGGTTCCTGCGCTGCTTGTGCGGGCAACGCAGCCATGAAGTATAGTGATGCTACCAATGTTATGCTGACATAACGTAGAACAATCTTCCTGAAAAACAACTTCGACATTTGCAGCATTGAACACCTACTTTATAAATAGTTTATGGGTTCGCGATCCGTAGTTTCAATTTTTGATTTTCGTATCGCGTTCTTCCAGGCCAAAACAGCCATGAGCACAAAAGGAGCAAAAACGCCCATCATCAGGAATAAGAATATGTACCATGGGGTTTCAATAGTAACGTGAAGATAGCGATAGCTGTCGACCTGAGCCTGAGCTGACGAGGCTGCAACAGTACCTAAAACTATCAGGATAGTCTTCACCCAAATGTTGTTCATCATATACCTCCGTATCGGTTATTTTTTCAAGTCGGATGCACAGCGGAATCCGTAAAAGTCCGATGCGGAATTTGGCCAGGCATAATCCCGATGATAGGTTTCGGTGGAGAAAGGGTCGCTTTTCCATGAACCTCCACGCAACACCTTGTAATGTCGATTGACCCGGACCATATCCGATATTTTCATGGCTTGATCTTCCGCACTCAGGACACGGGCAACCCTGCCCTGGAAAACGTCCGACGAGGCATCCGTTCCTTTATATGGGAGGAATTTAGAAGCAGTCCATTCGTCGACGTTACCCGCCATGTCAAAAATTCCATATGGACTCACACCATTGGAATATTTTGTCACATCGCTAGCCGAAGCCACATTGTAGTAAGTGTTCAACCGTTTGGGGTCCATCGTATTGCCCCATGGCCAGCGTCTTCCATCCGTTCCTCGCGCCGCTTTTTCCCACTCTGCTTCGGTAGGTAAACGTTTGCCGGCCCATTTTGCATAGGCCTCCGCGTCGTACCAATTCACCATGGTTACCGGGTACAGCAAAGTACCCTGAGGAATTTTCCCATTTTTCCAATCCAGGGGTGGACGATGTCCGGTCGCCGCAATAAATCGAGCGTATTGCGCTCTAGTAACCAAATATTTGTCCATTCGGTATGTATTTAATTTGACGGCATGTTCCGGATGAGACGATGCATCAGCATTCCTTAAATCCGATCCCATCAGAAAGCCTCCAGCGGGAATTTCAACCGTGCTGGCCAGCTCTTTCCACAACGCTTTGGTTAACAACGCATCAGCCTCGGAAACCGTATAACCTTCCGCTTGGTTTATCCGTTTTTCATTCTCTTCATGAAGTACTATATCTTCGCCCGCCGCACGAATATGGTTTGCCTCATTTCTCAAATCGTAAGTAGCCAGAGCACGCATTTCGCCCATGCGCATCGATCCCAATCTGGACACATGCAAGCTCCCCAAAATAACCACCAATGAAATACACGTGATCAGAGTGGCCGAAAAATACCGTTTTCTGCGTAATTGCTCTTCCAGGCTCGGCACTTCTGGTTTTCTGGATATCTTCACCATTACGATTCCCTTGCAGCGACTGTTTGCTTGTTACCGCCAGATATTGATCTGCCATACACACTCTTTTTCATTACCTCTCCAACCACTCCGCCGATTGCGGCTGCTTCCACTGCCAGAACCACATAAAGGCACCACCACCCTATTGGGTTCAAATTGCTACCCTGGGGTGTTCCCGATACGTAATAAATTTCGGCATAACTCAAGCAACGCACAATTATTGGCGGAAAATAACACAACCATTTACCACCCAAACCGTAAATCCATGAAACAGTGTAGCCAACCACAAATGGCACAAAAAATACATCCAATATCCAGGCAAAGCTGAATGTCGATAATCCTGAAAAAAGCTCTATCCTGACTCCAAGCAGCCTGTCCCCGAAATGGATCATCGACATGCCGATCATCAATGCAACCAAACCCTTCAGAAAACGGTTGTTCATTTCGGGTATTCCTTGCCGGTCAATTTCTCGTAGTCAAGCTTTTTGGTTTGTTCAAGGTACCAATCCTTAACCTTGAGACTAGCCAGGTATTGCGCCAGGATATGACGGTCGCCTTCGGGCATGCTCTGGTAGGATGGCATCTTCCACTTCTGTTTCAGGCGGGTAGGCAATACTGCCTGGGGATTGGGGCTGGAAAGATAGTCGTACAACCATGCTTCGCTGCGTAACGAACCGATACCATCCATCATCGGAGCGGGGACAGTTTCAAGAATATCTTTCATCGTCCACAACGAATGACAGACTGAACAGCCATTCTTATTATAGATTTCCATTCCCCTAACGGACACATCGTGCGTCGCGGTAGTGTAAAACGGAATTTCTCGATCATGCTTCCCTACAACGTGAAGCATTGAGCGTATTACGCCAGCGACAAGAGCCACGCTTATCAATGCCAAGATTACCTTTTCTCCGCGTCTCATACGCCCAGCTTATGCCTTTCAACGTCTGCGGCCAGATGGCGCTTTCGACTTTCCAGCTGCTTATCGATGACCGAGCGGCTTTTGGCAAATTCTTCAGGTGTCATTTTATCCCGATCCCCCTCGTCGAATATCACATACTTGATATCTTCATCAAACTGCTCGTTTTGCGCGCCCCAGCGTATCCAGTAAAGCACTGCAACGATAATCATCGCGCCGATGATCAACCACAGATATATTGACCAGCCGTCCGGAAGTGTTTCGAAAAAAGTAGCCATAATCGTATTTTCCCATGTAAAGATTCAAAAAAGGATTCCACCCAACATCTGCATTGCGGCGATTATTACCGCTGCCACCACACCGAGAATAATTGCGAGAAATAACATGCGTTCCCCCATCCTTATTTTCTTTGGGCGATTTTTGCTGAATAGCAGTGCAATAATAATACCGGAAAAGAGCACAATCCCGATCATCAGGAATGCGAAAATCCACTCGCTGAAGCGTTGGCTGCGCATACCCTCGATGCTAAGGTCTAATGCTGGCGAAACTTGAGAGTATGTTTGTGATACATGCAACTGAATAGAGTTGATAGCGGAAATGAGAATCGTGAACTCCTAGCGCAAATGCGTATTACTTAAAAAATGAAAAAATGCCACGCCATATTTGGCGGGGCATTTCCTATATATACTAATTACACCCTGTCAGCCTGGCCTGAGCTGATACAAACTTATATGTAATTATCCTGAAATTATTTCTTGCCATTACGGCGATCGATAAAAAAGGAATAAAAAATTGGGGCCAGGTAAGCTATTGTAATAATGAAAGTAATTGCAAGCGGTCCATTATCAAGTTCAATCATTCTAATTTCTCCTAAAGGTTAATGCACCTCTATCGGACTGGTCCGATTCCTGACACCAGCCCGACCGAGTCCGGATCAGTGATTATGCCGCGGCTGCCAGGTCGATGGCGGCAATCTCTTGATCAATATTGTCACACCGATAAAGAAATAGCTCAGGTAAAAAAGATCAATCAGGTAACCCTTGTCCCACCATGGCTGCTGGCGTATAACCGAGCCATCCGCTCTTCTGTTACCCTCAAAATTTGCTAACACCACATGGTCACCGACAACTTGATAGTCAGCCATGTGAACACCCTTGGTATTCTCCAACGCTTCAATCTCCGGCTTCATAATACGCAAATCATCCATGGTTACGGGATGACGGACCAGCATATTCTGATGAGGGCTGCCGGCATTCTGCTTCATTATTTCTGCCAATTGCGCAGCATCGCCTTTCAGGGCGAGCACCGAAGGTGAACTCATCGACTTAACGTAACCCTGATAGATTACCGCATTCGGACGCTGACCCCACAAAGGAAAGGTAACCGCAAATGCCGTGATGATGGTTAACCCAACCAGCAACACCACAGGCATGGGCAAACGATTGTTATCTTCCGTTATTCCACCCAGGTTCTCCTTCTCCCACAGCACTTTATCTGCTTCATTCGCGGCTGGAGTACACAACGTGCGCAACGGCTTATCAAAATTCCAAGACCAAGACATATCTCTATCCTCCTGTTATTTCAAGCTCAATATAAAATCAATCAGCCCCCGAATATCGGAATTGCTGGCGTAACTTGGAACGTCAGGAGGCGAGACACGCTTTCCTTCGTGATACTCGTTATATTCCTTTCTCCACTCCGCGTAATTGATCTTTTTCCCGTCCGCATCGTACTTGCCCCACAAATAGTCAAAGCGCGGCATAATTGAGTGTGGCTGAACCAGGCGAGGATTAAAGAAGTGCATCATCATCCACTCCTTGGATGAGTTACGCGATCCCACGTGCAACAGGTCCGGGCCCTTGCGGTCAGATCCAAATGCCGTCGGAGATTCCCCATTGAAATCGCCCAGCATTGGCGGCGCTCCAAAAACTTGCCAATCCTGCGTTTCCTCTGGCAACAGCGTATGGCACCACCAGCAACCCTCGCGAATGAAAAAGGTTTTACCCTTCCCCGCCATTGAAACATCAGAATCTTTACTCACCCGCATCACGTCAGCAGGCGTCCAACCCTTGGTAGCAGTCAGGTCATCAATGTAACTGTACTGCTTGCCTTGGTACATTCCTTTGGCCAGCGTGAAAACTGCGCCAACATCTTTCTTGGCATCACGCACGTGCCCGTCCACCAGACTCAATTCCTGAATCCCTTCACCCAAAATTCTCGGATGCAATACACCCGATGGGAATGAAGTCCCCTTCTCGTAAACATATACCTGCATCCCGCCGCTTATGGGCTGATTCGTCAACGGATCAACCTTTAGCGATACGCTCAGCGGCTTATTCTTTCCTTGCATCCACGGATCATCAAGATTAAAACCTGATTCGTGACCCACTTCCAATTGCTTGGTAAGGGCAATATCCGTTGAGGACACTGACGCAATATTTATGCTTGGAAAAAACAAGGTAATTGTCATCGATCCGCCCAGCGCCAAGCCGAACAGTCTCGCCCCTATTTTATATTCCCTAAATCCAGCCATGCTTGATCTCCCTTAATTTTCTCGGCTCAATGTTAGCGTTCGTATGCCAACTCATGGGGCAAACGACCTTGCGGTACGACAGTACCTTTGCGGGCAGTCATCCACATGTTGTACAGCCACAGTATGTTGCCAGAAAATACCATGCTACCGCCCAGCCAACGCGCAATCATATAAGGATGTTCGGCAATGACCACATCGATATAAGGAACCTCATATATCTTCCCTGCTCCCTGAATCAGGCCGGCAATCGTCATGGAGACCCAGTAAACAGTAAAACCAATCAGCAACAGCCAAAAGTGCATGTTAGCCAAGGTGATGGAATACAACTTACGCCTCATGATTGACTGCAAGCCGTAATAAACAGCTGCAACCTCCAGGAAAGTCGAGAATCCCAGTAACGCCAAATGCGCATGGGCAACAATCCAGCCAGTTCCATGTATGTACCAATTGATAGCACGAGTTTGCTGAAACCCACCCTGCATATTCAACGGGATAGCCATCAAACAACCGGTTACCGTGAAACGCACCTCGATGTTTTCGACAAACATGTACCACTTACCCTGCATTGTGAGCATAATATTAGACACGAACGCAATCGCAGGGACAAGAATCAGCACACCCTCGACAGACGCAAACGACTTCAACCATTCAGGCAACGGCGCAGACATCAAGTGATGCGCTGCCGGTGTCGAGTAGAACACCACCACCGACCAGAAATGCAGGTGACCGATACGGTGCGAATACAGCGGATTTCCCGTCACTTTTGGAATAGTGTAGTACGCGATTGCCGCGGCAACCGGGGTTATCCAAAGCCCCAGCACATTATGCGCAAACCACCACGTCAAGTACGCTTCGGTCAAGCCGGTCAAATGAAAGAACTCAGGCAAATTTCCGATCAGAAACACGATAATCAACATAAAGGTTGCTGCTGCAAAGAACCAGTTTGTTGTGTATATCCCCTGGGTGCGGCGATTTATGATCGTCATCCAGACATTGACACCAAGCGGAATGAACACGCAGGAAACCAGATACAAATCGATCGGCCAGGGAAAGTCCGAATATTCGCGACCAGAGGTAAGACCCATCCACATAGCCGTCAAACCCAAAGTCAGGCCGACATTCCACAAAAAACAGTTCCACAACCCGAGTTTTTCAGACCACAGTTTATTATTCCCCAGCGCGGGCGTGATGTACATCATGGCCATGGCAAAAGCCATTGAAATCCAGCCAAATATCACATCCATCACGTGAACCTGGCGCAAATGGCCAAAGGAAAAATATGCATCACCTGTTATAAAATCAGGAAACGCGAGCTTTGCCGCATTAAACGAACCCAACCCGGTACCAATAACGAACCAGACTATGGCAGAAAACCCGAAGAATATCGCCGCAGAACCAGACGGTATGTCCTCGTTCTTGGCAAATAGATATTTAAGCATGTATTACCCCTCCCTCAAATCGAATGAACACACTAGTGATGATCGGCTTCATTTTTTCTCTCATGTGGAACAATGATGTACCACGATAGCAACATACTCGAGAACGCCAACAGCACTCCAAGTGATCCCGCAATTAAAGCCATAACAACTTCCCCTTTAATAAATAATAAATGTCAAGCCAACAAACCAAACGGCGCAGTACGCTATCCAGCCGCCTGCTCTAATTTATCATGGCGAGTCAACCCCACCACCAAAATCACCACAAATGCAAAGCCAAATATAAACATAGCCCAATCTATAAATCCGGTAAATGTCGATGGATTATAGGCAGTCAAGCCCGGGCCACCCCATGTAGCAAAGCCGCCGCGCCCCAACAAGCACATCAAAGTTGCGCCAAATACGCTGCCATTCCCCATACCAGTCAACATCCCGCCTATCACGATAGTCCAGAACGATCGAGATGTAATCGACTTTGTAGCCATGTGAAACCCCCTTTAAAGTTAATTATATTTAACACTTCACCACGATCCCGATAAAAAGCCTATGAGAATCATGCAACTAAATGCCTCGAGCGCCGCCAAAATAAATACTCGACATGAACTGTCCCATACACGGCGTAACATAACCGCAAACACGCTTACGCGCACTGACATGGATCAACCAAACTAGATTTAATTGCGGGCCGTATACACGATAGTAATGCTTGGGTATCGGATGCCCAAATATTTATCCGCGGGCAATATTGTCGAGACGCTCAAGATCGAGAAGTTGCACTTGTCGCCGTTCAGTGGCCAGCAAACCTTCGTTCTGAAAACGGGTAAACACGCGGGATACCGTTTCTTCGGTTATACCAAGATAATTGCCAATGTCGCTGCGCGACATGCTCAGATTGAATTCACTGGGAGAGTAGTTACGCCTCCTGAAACGCTGCGAAATACTCAGCAGAAAGGTTGCCAATCGCTCGTCAGCGCTTTTTTTTCCCAGCAAAAGCATCAGCTCCTGGTTATCGAGAATTTCCCGGCTCAAAATCTTTAGCATTTGCTGACGAACGGAGGGAATTTCCTTGCTGTAAAATTCGATCATCTCTATGGGAACTTCACAAACCATCGTGGTTTCCAACGCCATCGCCTCGGTAGTGAAGTACCGGGTCGATATCGCACCCAACCCGAGCAATTCCCCGGCAATATGAAAGCCCGTAATCTGCATACGGCCGTTTTTTGTCAATACGTACGTCTTTACCGAACCGCTGCGGACCGCGTAGATGGTACGAACCGGCTCATCCGTCCTGAAGAGCAAGTCTCCGCGCTCAAACACTCTCCGGTTTCTGACTATCGTTTCTGGCAAACGCAGATCCACCTCGGAACCGTTTACCTCGCTGCACAAACCATGGATTCCGCAATCTTTGCAAGCGATCGGAGAACAGGATTCGTTGTCTGCAGCGGGCGCAAAAACTGATTCACTTGGCATAATTCGTAATATTGCCGTCATATTTTCCC
>Ga0307375_10001837_pt1 | contig 22474 bp, 17 predicted proteins | sample TR1MG_FD_202531 | JGI IMG/M metagenome (GOLD analysis project Ga0307375, IMG submission 202531) | Soil microbial communities from Risofladan, Vaasa, Finland - TR-1 | ecosystem: Environmental > Terrestrial > Soil > Coastal area > Acid sulfate soil | place: Finland: Risofladan, Vaasa | collected...
CGACCTTCGGGTTATGAGCCCGACGAGCTACCAGACTGCTCCACCCCGCGTTGGGTAGATCTCATTCTAGCAGAGAGGTCGAGTACCGGGTTCGCGCGAGAACCCCACCGCGCTCGGTGCGCCCTGTCGTCGCAACCCGATGCTCAGGTCTCTTCGAGGGTCCCCTGATGATTGGTCCCGTGAAAACGGTAGCCAATGCCCGGCTCAGTGCGAAAGTAGCGCGGCCGCGCCGGCACGGGCTCCAACTTCCGCCGGATGTGGGTCATATGCACTCGCAGGTAGCCGGTCTCATCGATGTACTGCGCACCCCACACCTCATTGAGCAGGGTCCGCTGGGTGACTAGGCGGCCCTCCGACTGGGTCAGCACCTTCACGATCTTCCACTCGATCGGCGTCAAGTGCACGACGTCACCGAATCGGGTCACCTCCCCCTTGGCGAAGTCGATACGGAAGTCCTCTGTGGCCATCACCGGGCTGTGCTCGGCCTGAACCCGCCGACGCAACGTCGCGCGCACCCGGGCGAGCAGTTCGCCGATGGAGAAGGGCTTGGTCAGGTAGTCGTCCGCGCCCTCGTCGAGCGCCGCGATCTTGTCGGCGTCGCCATTGCGTGCCGAAACAATGATGACCGGAATATCGCTCCAGGATCGAAGTGAGCGCAACACCTCGAGCCCGGAACGCTTTGGCAGGCCCAGATCCAAGATCACGAGATCGGGATCTCTGTCGACGATGGTGCGCAGTGCCTCATCGCCGTCGGCCGCTGTCCACACCGTGTAGCCGCGCGCCTCGAGGTTCGCGCGCAGGGCGCGCAGTATCTGCATTTCGTCGTCGACGACCAGGATCTGCACGGGGTTCACGGCCGATCCTCCAGGGGAATCGCAATCACCACAGTGAGTCCCCCGCCCGGCGTGTCCTCCATCCGCATCGAGCCACCGAGCAACTCAACGAAACCGGACGCCACGGTGAGGCCCAGGCCCGCCCCCGAGCCGTCGTCCTCGAGGCGCTGGAAGGGCGCGATCATCTTTTCGACCATCGACTGATCGATGCCCGGACCGCGGTCAATGACCAGCAGATCCACGGTGCCCGCCTCGACCCCGGCTCGGATTCCGACCGGTTCCTCGGGCGGGCCGAAGCGACACGCGTTGGAAATGATGTTCGCAATGACCCTCTCATAGAGATCCGGGTCGGTCCTCACGCTCGGCAGCGTGTCTGGAATGTCGATCTGCAGCGTCCGACCCTGGGTGTCAATCGTCTCAAGCGCGCTGGCCACCAGGTCATCAATCTCCACGTTCACCAAGCGCGAGGTCACGACGCCGGCCTCGAGGCGCCCGGCATCGAGCAGGTTCGTAACGAGCCGGGTCAGGCGGTGGACTTCCCTTTCGATGACGGTGAGAAACGCGCGCTGGTCACGAGGCGACCAGGTGACGTCCCGCGCCAACAGGGTAGAGACGTTCGCCTCGATGGTCGCCAGGGGCGTGCGCAGATCATGCGACACCGCGCGCAGGAGACTCGTGCGCAGGGCATCGGCCGCGGCCAGCGCCCGCATGGCCGAGGCCTCGCGTTCGACCTGCTGGGATCGCAGCCCGACGGCCACTCGGCCCGCGAAGACGCTCAACATGGCCCGGTCGTGGGCGTCCAGCGCGGCGCCGTGAACACGCAGCACGTGGCTCACGTCAATCACCAGCTCGGAGGTGTTGAGCGAGGTCTCATCGAGCGAGCCACTCGACACCTCGGTCTCCCATCGGTCGCCGTCCTTGGTCAGCAACTGCACCGCGTCGAAGTCGAAGATGACGCGCAGTGAGTCAAGAATCGGCTGGAGGTCATCGTGGCTGGTGGCGACGGTGGCCGCCGCCTTGGTGAGGATCTCGGCCTCGGTGCGCGCTCGCTCAGCTTCATTAGACCGCTTGGTGAACTCGTTCACCACGACGCTGGCCACCAGAGAGAACGCCAGGAACGCGACCAGGGCGGCGAGGTCGTCGGCGCGCGCGATCACGAAGGAGTGACGCGGGGCGATGAAGTAGAAGTTCTCGAGGAACGACGCCCCGATGGAACTCAATGCGCCCACGAGGAAACCGCCGCCGACCGTGAGCGCGATGACCGCCGCCAGGTACACGGGAAAGACTATGGAGAGCACGGCGTGCGAGTGCAGATTCGTGAGCAGCCAAGTCAGGCCGGGAAGACCCGCCACCATGACCGCCAGTGCGCCAAGGCGTCGGCGCCACGTGAACGGCGACTTGCGTCGGCGACGAAGGTGAATGGGCTGGCCGGCGTCCACCGCAACGACGTGCACGTCGATGCCCCTCGACCTGCGCACGACGGTGGTGGCGACGCTGCGCGAGCGCGACGAGGCCAAGCGACCGGTGGTCCCGACGATAATCTGGGACGCTCGTTCAGACTGGGCGAAGGCAATCAGCGCGGTGGCCACATCGTCATCGACGATCTCCTGGACGACCACGCCGTGCTCGCGCGCGAACGTCCTCGTGGCGCCCAGGTCGATCGATCGAAGTCGTGTTCGAGTTAGCGGCGTCACGTGCACGGCGATCACATCCGCGCTGGAACGCGACGCGATCCTTGCCGACGTCCTCAGCAGCAACTCGTCGGCGGCCGACCCGCTCACCGCCACCACGATGCGCTCGCGGGACTCCCAGTCGCTCGGTATCGAGCGCTCCTCTCGGTAGTGCGCCAGCGTGGCCTCGATGTGCTCCGAGATCCAGATCACGGCTACTTGGCGAAGTGCCGCCAACGTGCCGGCGCGAAAGTAGTTCGTGATGGAGGGGTCGAGGGTGGCGACGTCGTAGATGTTCCCGTGCGCCAGTCGGCGTCGCAGCGCCTCGGGCGTGATGTCCACGAGTTCCACCTGTTGGGCACTGCGCACGAGATCGTCGGGGATCGTGACCGACGAGGCGTGACCCGTGATCTGAGCGATCGCGCCCTGCACCGACTCGACGTGAGCGATGTCCAACGTGGTGAGCACGTCAATGCCCTCCTCCAACAGCACCGCGACCTCGTCCCAGCGCGTTGGATACTCGGGATCGCCCTCGTGGCGCCAGGCGAGATCGTCGACGAGCACGAGGGCGGGACGTCGTCGCACGATCGCCGCGACGTCCATCTCGCGCCCTTGCCAGCCGTGACCGGCCACCACCTCCAAGTCGCCAATCCGCTCGTCGGTGTGCGCACGACCGTGCGTGTCGACGAAGCCAACAACGACATCGGTACCGCGAGCGCGCCGGCGATTTCCCTCGTCGAGCATCCGGTAGGTCTTTCCCACGCCGGGCGCGGAGCCGAGATAGACGCGAAGCCTTCCAGTGCGCATCCACCCAGTCTCGCCGTTCGCGCGCACCGTGAACAGTGAGGGGGACCGGACCGCGACACCCGCCTTAACGAATTCTTCACACTCACCCGGAATGTCTCAACGAGTCCATAATGAGGGCCTTCCTAGGTTGGGGCCGTGCAGGAAGAACCGCAACCGACCTTCGTCAATCCCGTCGTCCTGACCTCGCACGCCAACATCGCCGACGTCTACCCCGAATCCCTCGGCTACCGGCTGAAGCGAATCCTCTTGGGTCGCCCGCTGGTCACCGAGCAACTGAGCGAGGAGCGGCTTAGCCAACCAATCGCCCTGGGCGTCCTCGCGCCCGACTGCATCTCGTCGTCCGCGTATGGCACCGAGGAGATCCTCACGCAGATGACGCCCTACATCGGTCTCGCGGCATTCTCGTTGGTCGTACCGATCATGTTCGTGATCCTGGGGGTGTTGTTCCTGGTCACGACCTCCTACCTCGACGTCATCAAGTACTACACGACCGCGGGCGGCTCTTACGTCGTAGCCCGCGACAACTTTGGCCCCCGCGTCGCCCAGATCGCAGCCGTGGCCCTGTTGATCGACTACGTGGTCACCGTGGCAGTGCAATGCTCGGCCGGCACGGCGGCGCTCACCTCGGCCTTCCCAGCCCTGCAGCCGCTGACCTTGGAGATCACCGTCGCGGTGGTGCTTTTGCTCATCTACGGCAACCTGCGCGGGATCAAAGAGGCCGGCCGCTACTTTGCGCTGCCGACTTACTTCTACGTCACCATGATGAGCGCCACCATCGCCGTCGGCGTCGTCAAGGAGCTGACCGGGAGCCTGCACCTCATCGCCCTGCCGGCCCAGCACCTCCTGGTGGACGGACGACTGGGACACCCCGGCAACGGGTTGCTCATGGGACTCGCGTTCCTGACGCTACTTCGCGCCTACGCCAACGGCGGCTCCTCGCTTACCGGCCTGGAGGCCATCTCCAACGGCGTCGCGAGCTTCCGTCGACCCGAGTCCACGCACGCCCGCGTGACCCTCGTGTTCATGTCGAGCATCCTGTCATTCCTGCTGCTGGGGGTGACCCTGCTCGCGGCGTGGACCCACGCCATGCCCTACCAGACGGGCTCGCCCACCGTCGTGAGCCAGGAGGTGATGGCGGTCTTCGGTGCCCACGGGTTGGGCCACGTCGTCTTCTACCTGGTGCAGTTCGCCACGCTGCTCATCCTCTACACCGGGGGCAATACCTCGTTCAACGGCTTTCCCTTCCTCGCGCACTACGTCGCCACCGACCAGTACCTGCCGCGCCAACTCACCAAGCGCGGACATCGCCTGGCGTTCTCCAACGGCATCATCGTGCTCGGTGTGATCTCGCTCTCGCTCATCGTTGCATTCGACGCCCGACTCAATGCCCTGGTGGCGCTCTATGCCATCGGCGTGTTCACCGGCTTCGCCCTCGCCGGTGCGGGCATGGTGGCACGCCACCTGCGTACCCGCTCGGGTCACTGGCGCTTTGGGGTGACCGTCAACGCCCTCTCGGCCGTGGTGACCGCCACCGTCGTGTGCATCTTTCTCGTCGCGAAGTTCACCGAGGGTGCCTGGATCATCGCCGTCGTCGGCCCGCTGTTGTACCTCGCGCTGTTGCGCCTCAATCGTCAGTACCGCGAGGAGGAGCGCCTGTTCTCGAGCGCCAACTCGCGCGCCACGAACCAGACACGCGTCAGCCGGCTCGTGCTCTTCGTCGACTCGTACGACATCGTGACCGAACGGGCCCTGCGCTACTGCACCTCGCTGAACGTCACGTCAATTCGCGCGGTGCACTTCGACATCGACCCGATCGTCACCAGAGCGCTCGAACGTCAGTGGGGCGCCACGGGCACGGCGTCGGTTGGCGTACCCCTCGAGATCACCGCGTGCGACGACCGTCGCGTCGACCGCGCCGCGCTGGAAATCGTCGCCGACACGGTGCGCGACCGCGACGTCTTCTGCATGGTCGTGCTGCCTCGGCGCGGCTTCGCTTCGCGATTGCAGCGGCTGCTGCACGACCGAACCGCCGACGCCATCGCAGCGGCCATCACCCACGTTCCGAGAACCTCGGCCACGATCGTGCCCTTTCACCCGATGCGACGCCACCCGTCGCACGCGGCGCCCGACGACACCCTCGACGTGGACGAGATCCACCGTGGCGGCCGGCGCGAGAACGCCCATCTGGAGGCTGACCTCAAACTGGCCCAGCGCTCGCCTAGCGCCATGCCCATCGGCGGCCTGGTGGCGCGCGACCACGTCGAGATCGCCGGTCGGGTGCGTTCCATCGCAATCAACGACCTGGGCGCCGTCAAGGAACTCCAGTGCGTGATTGCCGACGAGACCGGTTCGGTCACCTTGGTGTTCCAGGGTCGCACCCGGGTGCCGGGCATCGAACGCGGCACGCGCCTGCTGGCCAAGGGGACCATCCAAGCGCGCAACCAAGAAGCCGTCATCCTCAATCCCTACTACGAGATCGTCGCCGCCCCCCACCCCGAGGCCTGACGGCTCAACCGATGCGCCGCGTCGCCACCAGGACACCCAGGAACACCACGAGTGATGGCCCCATCCCAACCACGAAGCGCGTCGCGAAGCGCCGACCGCCCGTGGCGTAGGCCGCCACGACCTTGACGATCGTGTTGGTGCTGAACGCCGCTCCGATCGCGGCCAACGTGGGATCCAGGGCCAGGTTGCCGTGCGCGAACAACGTGGCGGCCGACAGCGAGCTGCCGTGCGCGTCGGCGAGGCCGGCGGCCCCGATCGCCACGACGGCGCCCGCGGAGCCGAAGACCGCCGCGCCCCAGCGGCCGACCAGGGTGGCCGCGGTCAAGATCACCGCGAGCACGAGCGCGGGGAAGAGGACGAAGGGGTGCTCGTTGGCCGTCGCCGCGGCGCTCTGATCGTCGTGGCGCGTCGCGCGGCGATAGCCCGGGATCGAGATTGCGAGCAGCGTCGCCACGCCAGCGCCCAGCGCCCAGAGCATGTGCAGCGCGACGGTGGGCGACACGACAAAGAGGATCGCCCCCAGTTGGACGAAGGTGGCCACGCTCGCGACCTGGGCGCCCGCCACCGCCGCGGCGAAGTCCGGAGCCTTACGGCTGACTCGACCCATCGACGCCGTCGCCGCCGTGGCTGACACGAAGCCGCTGGCCAGCCCGGTGGCCAGCAGACCACGACGCGGACCCAATACCCGAACGGCGATGTAACCCACCCACGAGATTCCGGTGAGCACGACGACGATGAACCATATCTTCGAGAGGTTCAGGACCCCGTAGGGACCGAGGTTCCGGTTGGGCAGCAGCGGCAGCACCACGAAGGCAACCACTAGAAACTTGAGCGCGTCTTCGAGCTCCACGTTCGAGACCGCGTCGCGGACAAAGGTGTGCAAGGGCTGCTTGCTCACGAGCACGACGGCGATCACGATGGCGAGCAGGGCGGCGAGCGCCGAATCGCGGTGACACAGCACCCCCAGCAAGAAGGTGGCCATGGCGGCCACCTCGGTGGTCGTGCCGGCGTCTTCCTGGTTGGTGAAGAGGTAGCCCACCGTCAACAGGACCGCGACCGACGCCAGGGCGCCGAGCACGACCCAGGTGCCGAGTTCGGCCGCCACGGTGCCGATCAACGCCAGTAGCGCGAAGGTCCTGATGCCCAGGGCCTCGCGGGCCCCCTGATTGGACCGCTCGCGTTCGCCGCCCAGCAGCAGGCCAATCGCCAGCGCGTACGCGTACGCGAGCAGATGGGTGAGGCTCACGTGTATTGGTCTATCGCATTCCCGTGGCGATGCACCGGCCCGCCCCCGGGGCCCCAGGGCGGTGCGGTCACCGGGCTAGGTCTTTTGTCACTAGGAGACGAGGCGTCTGAGGACGTATGGTCGGGCCATGGGCACTACACGAAAGGTGTTGGTGGTGCTCGCCGCGTTGGCGGTGGTCGCCCTCGTGGTCGTTGGCGTCGAGGGTTTCAAGACGTCACCGACGACGACTTCGATCTCGACGTCGTCAAGCACGTCCACCACGTCCCAGGTTCCCTCGACGTGGATCGCCGTCTGGCCGACCACGACGACCTCGAAATTCACTACGTCGGCCGCAGCGGCCCGATCGTTCGCCGTACACGTGCTGGGCATGGCGAACCCGATCATGGGGACCTACCGCGCCGGTGACGCGCGCTCGGGCGAGCAGCCGATTCGCGCGACCACCATCGCTCCCGAGACGACGGTGCTGGTGCGCCAACTGACCAGCGACAACTCGTGGTGGGTCCTCGGCGCCACAACGGGCAACATCGAGATCACCCGTCCCGCGGCGCTCACCAGGGTGAGTTCGCCCATGGTCCTCGCAGGTCGCAGTACGGCCTTCGAAGCGGTGGTCAACGCCACCTTGCGCGAGGACGGCCGCGCCGCGCCGCTGATTGAGACCACGGTGATGGGGGGCGCCAACGGCGTGGTGGCTCCATTCCACGCCACCGTCACGTTCCCCACACCGACGAGCCAATACGGCACGCTCGTGCTCTACACGCGATCCGCCAAGGACGGTGCGGTCACCGAGGCGTCCGCCATGCGGGTGCAGTTCTAATTCGCCGTCGGTACTAGGAGGACGCGGCGGCCAGGGCCTTCTGGGCCAACTGCAGTTGCTTGTTCATGTTCTCGACGTCGGCCTGGTACTGACCGAGGTCGCCCGCGGCCAGCGCCGCCTGGGCCGACGTGTAGGCACCAGCGGCCTTGTTCAGATAGTACGACGCGCTCTTGCCGCTCTGACTAGGACCGGTGCTGGGCGTGGTGGTGCCCGAACCCGAACCCGCCTTGATGTTCGCACCCAGCACGCTCGAGAGTGCGCCACTGAGCGTCGGCGAGATCGCGACGTCCTGGTTGAAGACCGCGATGACGTACTTGAGCTGGGGCATCGGGTTCGACGTGCTGGTGACGTACAGCGGGCGAATGTAGAGCACGCTCTGATCCAGAGGCACCATGAGGTTGTTGCCGAGCAGCACGCCCGATCCGTGCTGGTCGAGCAGCGTGATGGTTGAGCTCACCTGCGCGTTCTCTTGGATCTCTGAGTCGGCCTGCACCGGACCAATGACGAGATCGCTGCGCGGGGTCTCGTAGACGTTGAGGTGCCCGTAGTCCGTGGGATCACTGGTGGCCACGAGAAAGGCGGTAAGTCCCTGGACGGTCGAGGAGTTACCCGCGGGCACGTAGGCGATCGTCTCGAGCAGTTGCTGCTTGTTCGCCTGGGGCAATGAGCCGACCTGGAAGACCGGGTTCATGGGCGAGAGCGCCGAGGAGATGATGTCACCCGCCGAGTTGGTCACTGCCGTCTGGGCCAGCGCCTGGCTCGGCGTGCCCGCACCGGTCGTGGGCGAAACCTCCCAGCGGTCCGAGGCGGTGTAGAAGGCGTTGGCGTTGGTGATGTGGTAGCGCCCCAGGGTTGACGCCTGCACCGAGAAGAGGTCGGCCGGATAGCGCAGGTGCGACTGGATGGCGGCGGGCATCGCGCTCATCGGCAAGAACATCGAGGGGAAGGCGGCACGGTACGCCTCGAGCAGCGGGTCGTTGGGATCCACCGCGTAGAACTTCATCGATCCCGTGTAGGCGTTGACGACCACCTTGACCGAGTTGCGCACGTAGTTGAAGCTGTAGGGCAGGCCGCCCTGGTTGAGGTTCAGACTCGAGGCGTTCTCACTGTAGGGGTATTGGTCGGTCGTCGTGTACCCATCGATGACGTACTGGATCTCGCCGTTGGCGATGATCGGGTAGGCCTCGGAGTTGAACGAGAGGAATGGTGCGGCCTTCTGGGCCATGGCCTGGACGTCACGCTCGAAGAGCACCCGACTCTTGGAGGTGATCTGATTCGAGATCAAGAAGTTAAAGTCCCCCAGGCGTAGCGCCAACGCCAGTCGACTGAAGAGACCGCCCACGGCCACCCCGCCGGTGCTCGAGTAGTGCGACTCCACGGGCTGTCCCGCGTTAGGACCGGAGTTGACCTGGAAGTTGAGTTCGGGCTGTTTGGTGTTGGCCACCACCCATCCCGGATTGTTGAGACCGAAGTAGATGTCGGGCTGGGTCAGCACCGGCATGCCGCCGCTCGAGGTTGGCGGCACGTTGGCCACCACCAACTGGGGGTTGCCCGTCGACTGGTCGACCTTGTTCGCCTCGACTACCGCCGCCCCGATGCCGTGGGTGTACTGGAGGTGCTCGTTCACCCAGCTGGGCGAGGGGAGGTTGGCCGTGTTCAGTTGGCGCGCGCCGATCAGCACCGGGGTGAGCTTGCCGTTGACGAAGTAGCGGTCCACCGCGAGCGAAGCGAACTTGTAGTACGAGCGGATCGACTGGCGCCGGGTGACCGTGGCGAGAGCGATGTTGTGCGCCGGGTCCCACAGCCGGATGTTGCTGAGGGTCGCGGCGTCGGCGTTGATCTGGGAGTGCGAGATCGTGGTCGAGCCGGCGAAGGTGTGGTACGTGGCCTGATCCAGCCCATAGGCGGCCCGCGTGGCGACGATATTGCGCTGGATGTAGGGGGCCTCCAGCGTGCCCTGGTTCGGACTCACCTTGAGAGTCTGGAGGATGGTGGGGTACAGCACGCCGATCACCAGGGCTACGAACATCCACAGCCCCACCGCAACCGCGGGCAACGACCAGCCGCGCATCCACACGTTGGCGAGCAGGATGATCGCCGCGGCGAGTGACAGTACGAACAAGATGGTCAGCGCGGGCATCCTCGCGTGCACGTCGGTGTAACCGGCACCCTGGGCGTAGCCGTTGGTCGAGTTGACCAGCTCCCACTTGGCGATAACGTAGCCCGCGGCCTTCATGAGGGCAATACCCGCGCCGATCACCGACAGGTGCGCCTTGACCCGAGGCGCCACGCGCGGGGTGACCTTCACCGCGCGAATCCCGCCATTCAGGTAGTGAAAGCCGGCGGTCACGATCAGCACGATGAACAGCGCCACGAGCAGCCAGGTGATGACGAAGGATACGAAGGGCAGGGTGAAGATGTAGAAGCCGAGGTCCTTGTGGTACAGGGCGTCTTGTTGGTGGAAGGACTGCGCATTGGCGAACAGCAGGTACTTCTGCCATTGGCCGGTCGCGTTCAGCCCCGCCACGATCGCCATCACCAGCGCGATCAGGGCGTAGATCCGCCCGGCGTAGGGCCGCACGCTGTTCTGGAAGCGTCGGACGATCTCGTCCTCGGGCTCGAAGGTCAGTTCTCGCGCGCCGAAACGATCGGTGAGGAGCAGATTGCCCCACATCAACGCGAAGAAGATCGCCGCGAAGGTGAGCCCGAGTCCGGCCTTCACGTAGAAGAGCGTCGAGAAGACGCCGGACAAACCCACCGAGGAGAACCACATCTGATCGGTCCACAGCACGGCCAGGGTGCGCAGTGAGAAGAAGCCGACGGCGACGATCGCCACCAGCAGGGTGATCCAGAATCGCCGCGACAGTCGGGCGAAGCGTCGCGGACGAGGGGCTGCTTCGGTTGGACTACGCACGTTGAGAGCCTAGGGCCAATCTCAAACTGGCAGAACCGCACACGCGCAGCCCGCGTGCAGGGGTGGGTACGGCGAACCGCTGGGGAAGTTCTGTCCGGCGGGACGCTCGCCCGCCGCCGCATCCAGGGCACACGCGTCGCAGGGCGCGTCGTTGGGCGCCGGGTAGAAGCGGAGCGTCCCGCCCTGGGCCGCGGTCATCACGCCGATGTGAAAGGCGCGTCGCGCCGCGTCGGTGCACAAGCGCTCCACACGAGCGCCGCGCCACTCCTTGTAGGCCGTGTTCACCCGTTCCTGGCCGTCCCCACTGCCATCGGCGAGGATGCGCTTGCGCAGGGCGAGGACGATCGTGACCGCGAGGTCGGCCGCGCAGTCCTGCAGCGGTGTGCGGCCCACCGGCGCGCCGGCCACGCCGGTCTCGTCGAAGGCGAACTGCACGCCGGCCGCAGCCGCGTCGGCCAGCGCGTCGTAGGCGGCGTCGGCGTATCGCGCGCGCTGGGCGTGCTCGTCCTCCAACTCGGTGGTAATCAGTCCCTTAACGCCGCGAAGCCGTTCGAGCATGACGTTCTGGTCGTCTTGAAGTACGCGCTTCACCTTTCGTGTCAGGCCCGCCAGAGACTCCTCGAGCGCGGCGTCGCGCCGCTTGAACAACTCGGTGGTGGGTGTTTCGGGCTTGGCACTCGGGGCCTTGCGCGGGACGGGCGCGCTCGCGCCGCGCTCTTCCAGGGTGGCCTTGCGCAGTCGGGCGAAGATCTCATTGACCACGTCGGTGCCCGACGCGTCCTCCTCGAGCCCCTCGTCGTGGGGCTCGGGCGCCTTCACGACGCGGCGCGGCTTCGCCTTGACCGGCTCCTCGTCAACCTCGGGCGCCTCGAGAGTCGGTGCGGCGACCGGGGCGACGTCGGGCACGCTGCGCAGCGGCGTGCCCGCCAGCAACTCTTCCTCGGTGGGTTCGGGGCTCGCAGGTTGCAGGCGCAGCGCCTCGAGTGCGGCCGCGCGAGCGGTCTCGTCGGAGTTGTTGAGCCCGCCCAGAACTTCGTCCACCTGATCGCGCAGGTTGGTCACGTATACCCCGAGGTGATCGCGCGCCGCGCGCAACTGCTCGATCTGCAGGTGCAGGGCCTTTCGCTTCACCGCGAGGTCGTTGAGGACCAACTTCCTCGCATCGGTGGCCTGTTCGAGGATCGCACGACCCTGCTCGCGCGCCCGATCAACGAGGGCCTCGCCGTTCGCCTTGGCCGAACCGATCAGACGTTCGGCGGCCATCCGGGCTTCGAGGTCTATCTGACTCGCTGCGGACTCCGCCTCCGAGATGACCGCCGTAGCCCGCTCTTGAGCCTCGATCAGATGGGCGGCGCTGCGCTGTTGGGTCTCGGCGAACAACTGCGCGCTGCGCTCTTGGGCCTCGGCCGTGACGCGTCCGGCCTCTTCGTGGGCCGAGCGAAGGATGGCCGCGCTCTGGGTGCCCAGCGCGCTGGCGAGCGTGGCCTCATCGAAGGAGGGGTTCGCCGCACGGTGCTGGGCCTCGCTGAGTTGCTCCTGCAGTTCGCGGATGCGATGTTCCAAATGGCCCATCTCGCGCGCGACGGCCTCGAGGTGCAAACGCACCTCTTGGGGATCAAGACCGCCCTTTCGCACCGTCGAGAAGTTCGTTCGAGTGATCTCGGTCGACGATTGGCGCGTAGTAGAGAGGATTCGGCGGTCGTCCATTCCCTCAAGACTAGGACGTGGCGCTGCAAAAGACTGTCTTAACGCGGTGTTGTCAGGCTTCGTGGCGCGTCCCCGCCAAGGCGGCGCAGATCGTTCAGAGCCTGGGCGAGGGTGCTCACGCCGATGATGCGCAGCCCCGACTGGGCGTTGGCCTCGGCAGTGGGAACCTCGACCGCGGGCACGATGAAGATCTGCGCGCCCGCACGCTGGACGGCAATCGTCTTCTCGGCGACGCCACCCACGTCGCCGACGTGACCCTGCGCGTCGATGGTGCCGGTCGCGGCCACCACGAAGTGGCCCGTGAGCGAACCCGCGCTCAGCTGGTCGATCAGGGTGAGCGTCATGGCCAGTCCGGCCGAGGGGCCGCCGATGCTGGTGGTGTTGATCGAGATCGAACCCGGCAGGGCGTAGTGCACCGAGTTCTCGACGCCGACCCCCAGCCAGGACCGATCGGGCCCGTGCAGCCCGCAGTGCGAGGAACCGAGGTCGCCCGGCGCCGACGCGGTGCGCAGGCTCATCGTGGCGGGTGGTCCGTAGGTGATGACGCCGCTAGACGAGATGCGAGCCCGCTCGATGCGCAAACGCACCATCGAGCCCGGGGCCAATAGGTGAACTGCGCTGATCAATGAGCACGAGGTGCTCACCGGGGCACCGTTGGCCGCGACGATCCGGTCGGCCACGTGCAGGTGGGCCCGCTGGGCGGGCGAGGACGTGACGACCCCATTCACCACGGCGCCGGTGGGGGTGGCGGGCACCGTCCAGCCCAGCGAGTGCAGGGCCGCCACCTCGGCGGCCTGCTTCGAGTCGTACATCTGCAAGTAGCCCTGGGCGAGCAACTCACTCTGGGGGATGCCCGGCTCGACCAACTGATCGGCGTTCACGAACTCGACGTGGGACTGGAAGTGCATGAACAGCCACTGCCACGCGTTGAGCGACTGCAGATAGACGTCGGTCAACATGATCGTGTCGGGGTGCGCGTCCACCGCCAGACCCTTGATCTTGACCAACGGGGCGACCGGGGTGGCGTCACCGGGGGTCAAAGCGTAGACCGGCACCGTCCACACGCGCAGTCCAACCACCACTACGAGCACGACCACGAGCGTCACGAGGGTCTTCAGCGGCCCACGGCGCGCGCGAGGTGGTGAAATGGAGTCATGCACAGTGATGAGTCCACGCTACCGGAGTCCGTTGAAGAAGCCCTACTTCGCGCGGGGTTCGCCCAGGGTGACGAGGGCGTGGTGCTGATCCGCTCGTCACTGAACTCACCCGTCTCGCGTCAGCGCGTATTGGCCCTGCGCGCGGGCGCGCGACGTTCCTTGGTCAGCGACGAAGAGTGGCTTCGTGCCATGGGCGACGAGCACGTCGAGGTACGCCGCGAGGCCCTGGCCCTGCTCGGCTACCTCGAGGTGCGCAGCCCGAATTTGCTGGAGGAAATCACCGCCGCGCTCGCCGATCCCGATCCGCTAGTCGTGGACGCCGCGGCGTTCGCGCTGGGCGAGCGGATGCACCGACCCGCCGTCGAGCGGCTGAGCGAGGTGGCGATGCGCCACGAGGACGCGCGTTGCCGCGAGGCTGCGGTGGCGGCGCTCGGAGCGATCGGTGACGACCGGGGCCTCCCGGCGGTACTGGGCGCGCTCGCGGACAAGGCGCCGGTTCGCCGCCGCGCCATTGCGGCACTGGCGAACTTCGAGGGGCCCGACGTTGACGAAGGGCTCGCAAGAGCCCGCGAAGACCGCGACTGGCAGGTCCGCGCCGCGGTCAGCCAACTGGATCAGGACGAGGGTGGAGTCGAGGGTTAGCGATCGGCGTCGCGAAACAGGGCGTGCAGCGAGGACATCTCCTCGAGGCACAGTTGGAGCCCGCGCACGACCACCAGATCGGGGTCATCCGCGACGCGAACCTCTACGCCTGTGCCCTTGGCGATCAACGCAGCCAGATCGCGTAGGCGCGCGTGACCGCCCACGAGGGTCAGTCCCCGCGCGCTGATGTCCTGGGACAGGTCCGGTGGCGCCTCGGCGAGCGAGTCCTGGACCATCTTCACCGTAGAGGTCAACACGTCGTGCAGCGCCGCGTTCACCAGTTCGGCGTGCACCTGCACCTCCACCAGTTCGCCGCGGTCCACGGTGCGTGCAGTGACCGTCTCGACCAGCCCCTTGGTGCGCTCGAGCGCCGAGGCCAGGCTGATCTTCAACATCTCGGCGACCGCCGGCGCCACCACGACCCCGTAGCGGTGGCGCACCAGCGAGGCGATCGCGTGATCGAGATCCGAACCTCCGTGGCGGCGGGTCCCCCTCGTGACGATGCCGCCCAGGGAGATCAGGGTCGCCTCCGACGCGCCGGCGCCGAGCACCGTGACCGCCGAACCCACCGGGTCCTGCACCGGCAGTCCCAAGCCGATGGCCGCGGCCAGGGGCGACTCGAGCAGACTCACTTCGCGCGCGCCCGCCTGCACGGCGGCCTGACGCAGCGCCCGACGCTCGATCGCCGTCGCCAGTGAGGGCACACTCATCACCGCGCGCACCCGGCTGATCTTGGAGACACCGGCCCGCTCGAACAGACCCGAGAGCAGCCGCGCGGTCACGTCGAAATCCACCGTGGCGCCCTGGGCGAGCGGACGAAACGCCACGACGTGGCGCGACGTGCGCGCCACCAGGTCGAGCGCCCCGTAGCCGACCTCGACGACGTCGCCCGATCGCGTGTCGATGGCGACAATTGAGGGCTCGTTGAACACGATGCCCTGCTCGGCGGTCGCGACACGACAGAACGAAGTGCCAATGTCCAGTGCGACGTCGGTAGCCATAACGAGCCATGCTAGAGCGACCAGTGTCGGGCCCGACTTGCTCACTAGCCTTACTCTTCGTGGGTTGGCTCAAATCAGCATTCAGGATCGTGGGCCGGCGTCGGCGCTCGGTGCCACCGCCGCCTAGCGAGCGGGGCTGGGTGCATCCGAGCGAATTGCCCCGCTTCGACGACCTGCGGTCGGCGCCCGAACGGGTGCCATCGCGACTGGCTCGTCTGATCGCGTCGGCGATGGTGATCGCCCTGCTCATCGGCGGGGCGGGACTCGCGTCCACCCACTCCAGCACGCCGCCCAACCAGCCCATGACCGCCCACATCGCCGCGTCGCTCGCCGGGGTGCCCGCCTACGCCCGTCCCGCGGCGCGCGCCACCGTGGACCTCACAATCACGACGCCGGGCCACGTTGCCCACGTGGCCGCCATGGCGCTGCGCCACAATCTGGCCGTCACGACAACGCCGATCGAGCGAAATGCCCTACTCACAGGCTCGATCCCTCACCACATCAACTTCCCGGTCACCTGGGTCGGGCGCGACAACGCGATGGGCTTCACGATCGTGAAACTCAGTGTCGACGTACCCGCCAGCTCCATCGCGCCCCTGCCTGCGGCGACATCGGTCATGGCGATCTCGCCCCTGGTGACCAGTTCGGTCGACCCGCCGCGTTTCGCATGGGCCACGACCACCCTGGGCGATCCCAAGTTGAGGGGCAACGACCTAATCAGTTACCTCGCGACGGCTTCGGTGCAGAATCTCAACGGGTTCGCCGACGCGATCGCGGTCAACTCGGCGGGCCGAGTCGTGGCGGTACTGTCGAGCGGGCACCTGTGGTACTCGGCGCTCTTCGTCGAACGCGTCGCCACAATCGAGGCCACCCAGCACGGCTGCCACTCGAGTCTCTTCGTGGTCGGCTCGAACGCCCAGGGCGGAGGTGCGCTGATCAGCGTCGTCACGCCCCACGGGCCCGCCTCGGGTCACCTGATCCCCGGCGACGTGCTCACGTCGATCAACGGACACACCGTCGAGACGTGGTCCGCCCTGGTCACCATGCTCTACCTGACCCCGGCCGACACCCCGGCGCGGCTCAGCTTCGTGCGCGACGGCAAGGCGCATCACACGGTCGTTGAGGTGGGCTGCTCGCCTAAGTTGGTGCCGTGAGCGACAACCCCTTCGGCGACATGTTCGGCGACATCTTCAACATGTTGGGCCGACAGGGGCCCAACGCCTGGTACGAGACCGCCACCCAACTCGCACTCAACATCGCGCGTGGCGAGGACGCCGACCCCAATCCCCTGCCCAGTGAGCGCCAGCGCCTCGAAGAACTCGCACCCTTTGTCGGACGCCACGTCGATGCCCTCTTCGGAGTGGCGAGCGACCACGTCGTCGCCACGGTGAACCGCTCCGCCCTCACCCTGGCGGCCCTCGCCCAGTGGCGCCCACTCATCGAACCGACCCTGCAGCGTGACGCCACGCTGCCCGAGGAACTGGTCACCGCCAATCCGATGATGGCCCAGATGGCCGCGACCCTCGGTCCGCTCTTCACGGGCTTCCAGATGGGCTCGGTGGCGGGGCACTTCTCCGAGCGCGCGTGGTCACTCGCGGTGCTACCGCTGCCCCGGATCGACGCCCAGCGACTGCTGGTGGTCAATAACATGGCGGCCTTCGCCGACCTGTGGTCGCTCGAGCGCGACGAGGTGTACGTGTTCGCCATGGCCCAGGAGTTCGTCGCTTCGCTCATTCTCACCCAACCCGGCACCGGTGACGCCTTGCGCGCCCTGCTCTTTGATGCGGTGCGCGAAGCGAGCGCCGCCCAGGGCGACCTGCTCGAACGACTGCAGTCAATGATCCAGCCCGAGGATCTCTCGTCGCTGATGAGCAATCCCGAGGCACTGCTCGACGGCATCGAGATGCCCGACGAAACTGACGCCACCCGCGCCATCGACGCCGCGGCGAGCGTGCTGCTCGCGCTGTTCGAGGCGGCCGCGCACGAGATCACCACCGCGATCCTGGGTCCGCGCCCCCAACTGGTCGAGGCGTATCGCCGCCATCGCCGTTCCGACGCGCGCGGCGAAGACGCCGCGGCCGCCCTCTTCGGTATCTCCACCCAAGGTCCCCACCACGATGCCGCCAACCAGTTCGTCACGACGCTGCGCGACCAGTACGGGTTGAAGGTCTTCGATGCGCTCTTGCGCGTCGACGGTTTGCCCTCGCACCGAGAGTTGAGTGACCCCGCGGCCTGGTACCAACGGGTGACCACTTCGCCCTTGGCCTAGGCGTAATTCCCACGACGATCATGACGCGGATGTCCGCTCGCTGACGCGGCGCGGTCCTTGCTCTCCGTCTCGACACAACCACCGTCGTGGTGGTTCCCTGTCGTTGGGCCGAGTGATTCGCATTGCCTCGCGCCGACCTCACAAAGCGTGCGGTCCATCACTTCGTGGCTCGCAGTTCGCCCCACATTCCCGGGCGACGTTGTAACGTGTGCCACCAGTCATCGACTGGTGGGTTGGAAGTTGCGGCATCGCCCGACATCGCCGGTGTCTGCGCGCAGAATGTCGACGAACCCACTGAGGCGTGGTCGAAACATCGTGGTTTCACCCACCCCACTCGTTACGATTCCCTTACATTTCAAGGATTCGGCGAGTCTCTGTCACACCCCTTCACTAGTTTGGTGTGCTCGTGAATTTCCTGAATCGTTTGGTCCCTGCCGACTTCAGATCGGAGGTCCGCGGCCCGCTGCGCCGCCTGTACCTCGCCACGCTCGTCAACTGCTTTGGCAACGGACTCGCCTTCGCCATGTTCGTGGTGTACCTGCACAACGTTCGTGGATTCTCGACGACCTTCTCGACACTGCTGTTGTCCGCGAGCGCCATCGTCGCCCTCACCGTCAGCCCGGTGTGGGGCACGTTGACCGATCGAATCGGACCCTCCAAGACCGGACTGATCGGCTACTTCATGTCGGCGGTCGGCCTCGCACTGTGGGCCTCGGTCCACACCCGGGCCGAGGCGATCGTGGTGGCCCTCATGATCACCATGTTCGAAGGGGCGAGTTGGGGACCGGGCACGGTGATGATGACCCGCCTCGTCAATGAGAGCCACCGACAACGCGCCTACGGCGTCAACTTCATGATGGTTAACGTCGGCATCGGCATGGGGCTGCTTGTGTCGGCCAGCATTGTGAGTGTGAGGCACCCGCACAGCTTCACCGTGCTCTACCTCTTCGACGCCGTCGTAACCCTCATCGCCGGAGGCATTTTCTCGACACTCTTCGACCACGGAAGACCCGTCAGCGAGGCCACCAAAGGCGACACCGCCAAAGAAGGCTGGGGCGTCGTACTGCGCGACCGGCGTCTTCGCCACTACGTGATCGCAAGCATGGTGCTCTTTCTCGGCGGCTACGGTTCGGTGGATTCGGGCCTCAGCCTCTTCGTGGTCAACAACCTACGCATCTCGGTGCACGTCATCGGCCTCACGTTCTTCTTCAACACCGTCACGGTGGTGCTCAGTCAACTCTGGGTCCTCAACCGGCTGGAGGGTAGGAGCCGCACCCGCGCGATGGCGTTCGTCAGCCTCCTGTGGTTCCTCTTCTGGGCGGTCCTGGGAGGGTCGCTCGCGCTGCCAGCGATCCTCGCGGTCATCGCCATGTGCGCGACCCAGGTCATCTTCGCGATCGGTGAGACGATGCTCCAGCCCGCCGGGACCGCGATCGTCAACCAGATCGCCCCCGAACATCTGCGCGGACGCTACAACGCCGCCGCGGGCGCGGTCTGGGGCATCTCGGGCACGCTCGCCCCGGCCATCACCGGCCTCTACTACGTCGCGCATCTGGGCAACTGGTGGCCGATCGGAACCGGGATCACCGCCCTGGTCGGCGGCGCGCTGATGCTCCGGCTCCGCTCAGAGCTCACCCCCGAAGAAGACGGGACCGTCAGCGCGACGCTTGCGACGTGATGCACGGGGCGGCTCCCGTTCAGCGGACTCCAGTCCGACGGTGAGGCGCGGAGCCCGACCTAGGCCTCTTCGTCGTAGCCGAGGTTCCAATCGACCAGCAGGTTCTCACGCTCCGCGTCGCGATTCACGCGCTCGCGGTTACGGCGAAACTGTGGGTCGTGTGGGGGCAGGAATCGAAGCCGCGCGTCAATGCGGTCAACGAAGGCCTGGATCTGCTCCTCGTCGCCGAAGACCATGCGGCACTCCCAGTGGGGCGCGACCGGTCCCAAGTAGATGACCTGAACGTGGCCGACGGGGTCGACAACCTCGGTGACTTCGGTGGTCGGGACCTGACTCACGGTGCTCCTTCGCGTACCTCGACGTGCTGAGCGACCATTCTACCGGCTGGGTGGAACTTCCTCGTCCGAGGAGCAGATCCCTATGGATCACCGGCAATGCCAACATGACAATTGGGTTACTGACCTTGTGAACAAATACCAGGAGGAATTAAGACTTCCTTATGTTTCGGTGGCTACGCTCATACACAGTACGAACAGGGGGTGACCATGGGTACTGAATGGATGGCTGACGGAAGGTGTCGCGAATATCCGGCCGGCACCTTCTTCCCCCGCGACGGCATGGGCGTGATCAAGGCGCAGAAGATCTGCGCCTCGTGCCCCGTGGCGGATACGTGCCTCGAGTACGCGTTGGCCAACCATGTGGACCACGGCATCTGGGGCGGCAAGAGCGAACGCGAGCGCCGTCGCCTGCAGCGCTCGCGGCGGCGCATGAAGTTGCCCACCGACCAGTTCTAGCCCCGCGACGCGGTGTTCGAATGCGTCATCAACGTCTCGGAGGGTCGACGATCGGCGCTGCTTGACGAGCTCTCCAGGGCTGGCGGCCCGTCGCTGCGCGACCGTCACAGCGACGTCGCGCACCACCGATCCGTCTTCACGCTCATCAATGACCCTGAGCCCCTCGTGCGCGACGTTCGCTCGATGATCACCCGCGCCTACGAACTGGTCGACCTGCGCGCGCACACCGGCGTGCACCCGCGCTTCGGCGTGGTCGATGTGATTCCCTTCGTGGCCCTCGACCACCGCAAGCGAGCCACAGCGTGCCGTCTGCGCGACGAGACCGCGCGTTGGCTGGCGCAGCGCTTCGACGTGCCGGTCTTTCTCTACGGTGCGCTCGACGTCGACACGACGCGCACCCTGCCCGAGATACGCCGCGACGCGTTCACCCGACTCGACCCCGACTTCGGTCCCGCACGCGCCTCCTCGTCGCGCGGTGCCGCGGCAGTGGGATGCCGCGGCGTGCTCGTCGCATGGAACCTCTGGCTCGAGGGCGTCACGCTCGCCCAGGCGCGCGCTATCGCTGCGTCACTTCGCTCGCCGGTCCTGCGCACCTTGGCCTTCGCCTTCGACGATGTCGTCCAGGTGAGTTGCAATGTCGTCGACGTCGATCAGATCCGCCTGTCGACGATCTACGACGCGGTGCGCACCTTGCTCGAGCCGGGCGCGCGGGTTCTTCGAAGCGAATTGGTGGGACTGGCCCCGCGGTCCCTGGTCGAGCGGGAGGATCCCGACCGGTGGGCCCAACTTGATCTGGGCCTCGAACGGACAATCGAGGCCGTGACGGACGCCGCGCCTACACCGCCTGTGAGCGACGCTCGATAGCGCGCGCGCGGCGCAGACGACGCCGTTCGCGCTCACTCATCCCGCCCCAGATGCCGAACTTCTCGCCGTTGTCGAGCGCGTACTCGAGGCAGTCCTCGCGCACGACGCAGCCGCGGCACACTTCCTTGGCCTCACGGGTCGACGCGCCGCGCTCGGGAAAGAAGAGGTCGGGGTCCACACCCATGCAGTTCGCTCGGGCCTGCCAACCGCGGTCTTCCATCCCGCTCAACAATTCAACGATCTCCATGTTGTACGCCTCCCCGCCGGCGGTCCACACCACCGATGTAATTACAACGGTGTCATTGTGGCGGGGATTGGGCGAAAAAGCAAATGGAAATTAGGTACTACCTGATGAAGATTCTTATCTGACCTAGGGACGTGACCGGCCAAAGTCGGGTCGCGACCGACTCAGCCCGCGCGACGGTGACGCACGAAATCGTCCAGCGCGTAACTGCCAAGCTCGTCGACCGAGGTGTAGAAGGTTCGCCCGCCATTAACGCGGGCGATCTGCTCGACGAAGGGGAACTGGCTGCGCTCGACGTCGAGCGCGAAGATATTGATCGTGATACCCGCCTTCGTGCAGCGCAGTACCTCGGCCATGGTGCGTTCGAGCGTCTCGCGCACCGGCGGCCAGGCGAAGTACGGCTCACCGTTGTCCATGAGGTGCGCGGTGGGCTCACCGTCGGTCACCACCACGATCTGGCGCTCGCCGCGCTCGTTGCGCATCAGGTGGCGGCCGAGCGCGAGGGCGTGTTGGAGGTTGGTGCCGTAGTTGTAGTCGATCGTGAGCGCGGGGATGTCCTCGACACGCAACTCCTGGGCGACCTCACCGAATCCGACGACCGCGGCGAAATCCCTCGGGAACTTCGAACGGATGAGCTGGGTGAGGGCCAGCACCATCTTCTTGGCGGGCACCAGGTTGCCGCGCATGGCCATCGAGAGCGAGAGGTCGATCGCGAAGACCGACGCGGAGCGTCTCGTGGCCTCGTACTCCTCCACCTCGAAGTCGTCGGGGTGCAGACGCACCGGCGTGCCCGGTCCCTGTCGCAGGAGGGCGTTGCGGATCGTGCGAGGCAGGTGCAGCGAGAACGCCTCGCCGGGCTCCCACGCCTTGGAGGTCTCCTCGCGATCACCGCCGCGCGAGACCGCGGCGTCGCGATGCGCGCCCAGGGTTGGCGAGTTGCGCAACTGGGCGAACAGATCGCGCAGGGCGCTCTGGCCGATCTGGCGCACGCCCTTGGCCGTGAGCGAGAGCCGGGCGCCCTGTCGGTCGATGAAGCCCTGCTCGCGAAGTTCGCGTAGCGCGCGTTGGAGCCGGCGAACGTGGTTGGCCGCGTCGTCGCCCAGGTTGCGGCGCAGGGACTCCACGTCCACTTCGGGCAGGCCCTGGACGGCGCTGGCGCGGCCCAAGAAGTCCTCCAAGTTGCGCAACTCGCCGAGCTGCTCGGCGGCCGAGGTCGTGTCGGCAAACGATGAGGGACCGGGTCCGCGCATCCGATGCGCGCGATCCCAGTCGAGCTGCGGCGTCGCCTGGCGCAGGTTGGACACCAGGCGATTAAGCGAGAAGTTCAAC
>Ga0307375_10001838_pt1 | contig 22468 bp, 28 predicted proteins | sample TR1MG_FD_202531 | JGI IMG/M metagenome (GOLD analysis project Ga0307375, IMG submission 202531) | Soil microbial communities from Risofladan, Vaasa, Finland - TR-1 | ecosystem: Environmental > Terrestrial > Soil > Coastal area > Acid sulfate soil | place: Finland: Risofladan, Vaasa | collected...
GGTAGACTTTTCTGGGTACGGGATAGGGGACATGCCAGGGCCACAGCCAAAGGACGCGCAATTGAGGCAGCGGCGGAACAAAAAAGCGACTCGCGCGATATTTTCGCGGAATGTCGCGCCGCGCAAACGCGCTCCGTCTCTGCCGGCGCGAGGCGAGAGGCTGGAGTGGCAGAAGCTGACACGGGCGTGGTGGCACGACCTGTGGCATTCCCCGATGGCGGACGAATACCTCCGGGCCGACGAGCATGCGCTGTTCAGGCTGGCGGTGTTGATCGACATGTTCTGGACGGCCCCGAGCAAGGACATCGCGGCTGAGATCCGGCTGCAGCAGCAGGCGTTCGGGCTGACGCCTCTCGATAGGCGCCGGCTGGAGTGGTCGATCGAGCAGGTGACCGCGGCGCAGAGCAGGACGCACGCGCGGCGTGAAGTGCAGGAGAAGTCGGAGGCGCAACGGCAGCATGATCCGCGCGAGCTGTTGAGGCAGAACCCGAAGGACATCGATTTGGACTCAGGCGATATTCCGGTGGTCGGATAATGACGACGCTCGTGGTACCAGAATTCGACGAGCAGCCCTGGCCCACGCTGGGGCCGCAGGTGTGCGCATTCATCGAGGCGTTCCTGGTGTTCGGGCCGGGTGACCTGCGGGGGGAGCCAGCCCGCATCGATGATGAGAAGCGCGGGCTGATCTACCGGATGTACGAAGTCTATCCGCAAGGCCACGTGCTCGAGGGGCGGCGCCGGTTCAAACGGTGTGCATTGTCGATGCGGAAGGGGACGGCAAAGACGGAGCTGGCGGCTTGGTTGGCGGCGGTCGAGCTGCACCCGGATGGCCCTGTGCGGTGCGATGGGTTCGACGCGAACGGTGAGCCGGTCGGGGTGGGCGTGGTGGATCCGTACATCCCAATGGTGGCATACACCGAGGAGCAATCAGACGAGCTGGCCTACGGAGCACTGCGGGTGATCCTGGAGTATAGCGCACTGGCTGAGGATTTCGACATCGGTATCGAGCGAATCATGAGGATCGGGGGGGACGGCAAGGCGGTGTCGCTGGCCACATCTCCCAGCGCACGGGACGGGGCGAGAACAACGCTGAACGTGTTTGACGAAACGCACCGGTTCACATCGCCGCGGCTGCGAGCTGCTCATAGAACGATGCTGGCGAACGCGCCTAAGCGGATGATGGCGGATGCGTGGAGCTTCGAGATCACGACGGCGCCGGCACCAGGCGAGGGATCGGTTGCAGAGGATACGATGGACTACGCGCGGCAAGTTGCCGACGGCAAGATTGAGGACGCGCGGCTGTTTTTCTTCCACAGGCAGGCGTCGGATGAACACGACCTATTGACGACGGCCGGGATACGGGCCGCGGTCATCGAGGCCAGCGGGCCGGCTGAGTCCTGGAGCGATATCGACGGGATCGTAGATCAGTGGAATGATCCCACGGCAGATCGAACGTATCTGGAGCGGGTGTGGCTGAATCGGCTCGTGCGCTCGAGCGAGCAAGCGTTTGATAAGGAGCGCTGGGACAAACTGGTGGAACCAGACCACGTCGTGCCGGATGGCGCGCCGATCACGCTAGGGTTCGACGGTGCGCGATGGCGCGACTCGACCGCACTCGTGGCGACGGAGATATCCAGCGGCTTCCAGTGGTTGGTCGATATGTGGGAGAAACCATACAACGTGGAGGAGTGGGAGGTACCGGACGAAGAGGTCGATACAGCAGTGATGGATGCGTTCGACCGCTGGGACGTGTGGCGACTGTACGCCGATCCGCCCTACTGGGAGACGCGGGTCGCGGAATGGGCCGGCCGGTATGGTGACCAGCGCGTCGTGGAGTGGTGGACGAACCGCGTCAAGGCGATGGCGTACGCAATCGAGTCGTTCAATAACGCGATTCTGTCCGGGGACCTGACGCACGACGGGAACCAGCGGCTGACGAGTCACATCGGCAACGCCTACCGGCGCACGGTGCCGATCAAGGATGAACGGGGGCTGCCGTTGTGGACGATCTACAAAGAGCGCCACGACAGCCCACACAAGATCGACGGGGCGATGGCCGCGATACTGAGCTGGGATGCGCGATGTGATGCAGTCACGGCTGGAGTAGGAGAGGTTCGGCGATCGGTGTATGAGGACCGGGGACTGGAGGTGGTATGAAAGCTAGTTATTGGCGGAGGCGCTGCTACCTAAGAGGGACTAGTTTGCTCGGTCTGGTCAATACTATTCTAGGATGCCTGATCAACCGCGTATTGGTGCGATGTATAGATAGCGATACCAAGCGGACAGTTGCTTGGCGCTGGGATAATGCAAGTGATCACCCATCAGAGGGAGGATGATTATGAAGGCGATGTCAGGACTTGATTTTCTATTGGCACTTGAAAAGGCAGGCGTATTGCAGAAAGCCGATCTAACACGGCGTGTAGTTATCGATGCATGCATGGATAACCCGGTGATCATCTACATCGAAAATATCGGTGATGATCGACTGCTGGATGTTGCGTGTGATGAGAGCTTGGGCGCTAGGATAGTAATTCGTACAAGCGAAGAGGAATAGGCTGATGAGGATATTCAACAGGTATCCGGTGATCCGGACGGTGCTGGTGAATACAAAGTCGGGAAATACGTTCCGCGGGGTGCTGTTTGCACAGCGCCGGCGGTACCTGGTGCTGAAGCAGGCTCAGATGCTGCGGCGCGACAAGGAGCCCCTGGCGGTGGATGGCGAGGTGATCGTGCCGGCCGAGAACGTGGACTTCCTGCAAGTGGTGAACGGATGATTGTGCAGACGCTGGGCGCGCTGACTGCGTTGGATTCGGGGTACAGCACGCCGCTGAGCTATGGGAGCATCCGGATGTACAACCAGCGGAGCTACGATTATGCGACGCTCTACCGGACGCAGCCCAACGTGCGGACGTGCGTGGACTTCCTGGCCAGGAACATTGCCCAGCTGGGGCTGCACGTCTTCCGGCGTGTGAGCGATACGGACCGGGAACGGCTGACGGATCACCCATTGGCTGAACTGCTGTCCCGTCCCCTACCGGTGGCGATGAAGGTGACGCGGTACCGGCTGATCGAGGCGATGATCAGCGACATGGGCGTGTACTTCAATGCGTACTGGCTGAAGATGGAGCAGGGCGGCGGGAAGAAAGCGTTGCTGCGTGTTCCGCCTGATCTGGTGACGGTGAAAGGGAGCCTGAGTCCGCTATCGTATGAGATCAGCCTCGGGGGGAAGCGGCTGGTGGTCGCTCCCGAGGACATCGTGCACTTCCGTGGCTACAACCCGGAGAATCCCATCTCCGGCCTGTCCCCGCTGGAAACGCTGCGGCGCGTGTTGGCGGAGGAGTTCTCGATGGGGGACTATCGCGAGGATTTCTGGCAAAACGCCGCGCGGATGTACGGGATCATCAAGCGGCCCTCGAGTGCGCCGGAGTGGAGCACCCAGGCCCGCGAGCGGTTCAAGAGTGAATACGAGGCGCTACATTCGGGTTCTGGCAGCAGCGGCCGGACGGCGATCCTGGAAGATGATATGGAATGGCAGGAAATGTCATTCAACGCTCAGGAGAGCGAGTATCTGGGTGGGCGGAGATTGACGCGTGAGGAATGCGCGCGGGCGTACCATATCCCGCTGCCGATGGTGGGGATCCTGGAGCACGCGACGTTCTGCTTGCCCGCGCATGTTCCTGTGTTCACCGAGATGGGCCCACGTCCGATTGCTGAGGTGGCAGTTGGCGAGCGTGTCTGGAGTCACGATGGGGCCGGGTTTGTCCTGAAGTCAGTCATTCGATCCGGGCAGATTGGCATCGATCCAATACTCCGAATCAGGACGCAGAACCGGATACTCGAAGCCAACACGAAGCATCCTGTGCTTGTGCGCCGGCTGGTCCGCGTGGCAGGCGTCGCCGATCCGACTGCATCAAGCAAGGTTAGGGCGGGGCAAACACGGTGGCACTACGAAACACAGCACGTCTACGTCACGGCGGGCGAAATCCGGCGGGGAGACATTCTGGTAGCACTCAAAGAGCTGCCGGAAGGCGCGCCGCAGCAATCTATCGCGCGCATGGAGTTCTATGGTCTACTGCTTGGAGATGGGAATGTCTATCCCAAAACTGGAAGCGTAACGATTGCGCGGGCGAATGATGCACCGTATATGGATCACTACCGGGGTATCATGCGCAGCGAGTTTGAGTCCTTTGGGAATCACGGGAACGGCAAGACAAGAGAAGACGTGCCAACGCAGCCCGTGACTCTGGTTGAAGGGGATCGGCAAACACGTTTCGCGTCCGTGGTGGCAGTCGAGGAACTGAGCAGCCTCGGGTTGTGCGGGACGGCGCATACCAAGCGCGTGCCGGGATGGGTATTCGGCGCGACGCGTGACGAACGGTTAGCGTTCTTGCGCGGGTATCTCGACTCGGATGGCTCAGTCGACAAGCGCGGAAAGATTTCCTATTCCTCCTGTAACCCAGACCTGATCGAGGATGTTCGTCATCTATGCATGAGCCTGGGTGTGCCAGTCAACAATGCGTATCACCGGGTTGGCCAAACGATACTGCCGACCGGAGACGTTGGCGACGTTGATCAGTGGGCAATCACCTGCTCCGATCCTGCTGCAAACCGGATGATTGGATCACATAACCCGCGCCACCAGAAACGATTGATCGATGGACGGGGCTGGGACAGGAAGGGCAAAGAGTATCCGTTTGCGAAAGGGAGGCGAAGCGATCCACCTGTTGGCTGCGAATATTCGCGAGTGGTCGATATAGAGACGTTGCCAGCCGAGGCGGTCTATAACCTAGAAGTGGAGGGCAATCACAACTTTATCGCTGCAGGGGTGATCGTCCATAACTCCAACATCAAGGAACAACACAAGAACCTATATCAAGATTCGCTGGGGCCTTGGCTGGCGATGATCGAAGAGGACATCGTGCTGCAACTGCTGACGGATTACGACGACAGCGACGGGGTGTATGTGGAGTTCAACATCCAGGAGAAGTTGCAGGGGAGTTTCGAGGAGCAGGCTCAGGGATTCCAGACCGCGGTTGGACGGCCGTGGATGGAAGCAAATGAGGCGCGGGCCCGGATGAACCTGCCGCAATTGGCGGGGGGTGATGGTCTGGCGCTGCCGCTGAATATGCTGATTGGGGACCCGGCGGCGGGGCCAGCTGGCGGCGGGGCTGATGCATCAGTCGGTGATGGTGACGAGGATGCGCAGGCCGGTGGGGATGAAGGTGAGCCGAAGGGCCGGCAGCTTCCAGGGCAAAAGGCGGCGCGGGTCGATCCTACGCTACCGGAGCTGCGGAAACGACACGAGGAGCAGTGGGCCCGGGTGATGGCGCAGACGTTCCGCCGGCAGATGGATGCGACCGTTGGGAAAGTGCCCGCTGATGCGGGTGGCGTAGTACTCCTGGAGGAGCTGTGGGACAGGGCGCGATGGGACAGGGAGATGCATGCCGACCTGTTCCGGCTGAACAACGCAACGGCGACGGTCTGGGGTGAATACGTCGCGGAACAGTTGGCGTTTGAGCTGGAAAGCGAGCGGATGGTGGGGTGGCTGGATGAGCACTCCCGGATCCAGGCGGAATATATCAACGGCGTCACGCGGGATCAGATCGGGCAGGCGCTGATCGAGGAAGAGCCACGTTCAGCAGTGCGGCGCCTGTTCGAGCTCGCGATCGCAGTCCGGGCGATCCAGATCGCCGTGAGCGCGGTTACGAGCGCGAGTGCGTTTGGATCGAATGAAGGCGCGCAGCAGGGTGGGCTCAAGACGAAACGCTGGCAGGTGAATAGCTCGAACCCTCGTGACGAACATCTGATGATGAACGGGGAGACGGTCGGGATCGGGGAATTATTCTCTAATGGCATGAAGTGGCCGGGCGACCCTGCCGGTGGGGCTGATAATAATGCGAACTGTCAATGCTCGGTTACATTTGGGAGGTAGAAATGCCCTGGACATATGATGATCCGCCAGCTGTGGCGATGAATTGGACAGCAGACGAGCGTAGGCGGTGTGTCGATGCGGCGAATGCTGCGTTAGAAATGGGGCGATCTGATGAGGAAGCCATTTTCGCCTGCATTGCGGCGGCAGGCAAGGAGAAGAAGATGAGAAATAAACGGAAGGAATTTCGGGGACGGCTGAAGCTGCTGGATGGTGGGGAGCCGGGCGAGTTCGAGGCGGTGTTCGCGACGCTGAACGTGATCGACCTGGACAATGATGTGACAGTGCCGGGGGCGTTCACGGAGGATGAAGCGGTGCGGATCGCGGCCTGGGGCCACAACTGGGGGACCCTGCCGGTAGGCAAGGGGAATATCCGCGAGGAGGATGATCAGGCCATCGTCGGCGGTAAGTTCTTCCTCCAGACGGCGGCCGGGAAAGAGCACTACGAGACCGTCAAGGCGCTGGGGGAGCTCCAGGAGTGGAGCTATTCCTTCTCAATCCTCGATGAGGAAAAAGGCGAGTTTGAGGGCAAAGACGTCAACTTCCTGAAGAAGCTGGAGGTGTACGAGGTCTCGCCGGTGATGCTGGGGGCGGGGATCGGGACGCACACGACGGACATCAAGGCCGCTGGGTCCGGCCTGCCTGCGCAGGCAGGTTGGAGTGGGAATATCGTGATCAACAGCGCTCTGGATGCAGACGCGGTGAAAGCTGCGGTAATGGATGCACTGCAGACGAGCGGATTGATAAAGAAGCTCGGTGCTATTGGCACTGAGTCTGACGAGGGCGAGCGGGACGATGTGCCACCTGACGGTGGCCTGGGGTCAGGCAAGAGCGGAGGCGCTACGCCGAGGACCGCCAGATCAAGCACGCTGGCTGCTCGTGTGGCAATGGAACTATTGGAGCTAGGCTCCAACTAACTACTATCATTCGGAGGAATGAGATGAAGATGAAAGAGTTGAAGGAGAAGCTGCAGAAGCTGCTCCTGGATGCAAGTGCTGTCTGCGCCCGTGCCGAGGGAGAGGATCGTGACTTTACCGCCGATGAGCGGCAGAAGGTCGCGAACCTGCTGGAGGAAGCCGGCAAGGTCAAGAAACAGATCTCGGAGAAGGAAGGCGATGCCCAGCTGATGCAGCAGATCTCGATCATGGGCGAGGCCCTGGAGATGGGCCAGACGCCGAGCGGGCGGGCGGATTCTGTGCCTGCCGGGCGCGGGAAGACACTGGGCGAGCAGTTCGTGGGCGCGAAGGCGTTCCAGGACTGGTATGCCCACGTCGCACCGGGTGGACGAATTTCGATGAGCGCGCAGGGACTAACATCGCCGCCCGTCGAGTTCAAGACGCTGCTGACGGGCGACAGCTCCACAAGCGCCGGCGCGTTCGTGGAAACGGATTACACCGGGATCTACGAGGCGCTGGGCCGGCAGGAGCTGACGGTTCGAGGGCTGATCTCGCTGCGGCAGACCGGGAGCGATCTGGTCGAGTTCGTACGCCAGACGGCGAAGGTCACGCAGGCCGCGGTAGTGCCCGAGGCCAACGTCACAGACTACGCAGGATCAACGGGCGAGATTTCGGGGGAGAAGCCGGAAGCCGCGATGGCTTTCGAACAGGTCACGGCCGCCGTCAAGACGATCGCAGCTTGGATCCCGGCGACGAAGCAGGCGCTGAGCGATGCCGCCCAGATCCGGGGCATCATCGACCAGGAACTGCGGGCCGATCTGGAGGAGGAACTGGAAGACCAGATCATCAACGGCAGCGGTGTAGGGACCGACTTCACCGGCATCCTGGCGACAGCCGGGATTCTGGCGCAAGCCTGGGACACGGACATCCTGACCACGGCACGCAAGGCGATCACCACGGCGCGGGTTACAGGCCGGGTGCGTCCTACGGCCTGGTTGCTCAATCCGGAGGACTGGGAGACGATCGACCTGCTCACGGCGGCCGATGGGCACTTCTACTTCGGCGGGCCACAGCGGATGGGTGTCAAAACTCTGTGGGCGCTACCTGTGGTCGAGAGCGAAACGCTCACGCAGGGGACGGGGCTGTTGGGCGACTGGAAGAAGGCCGTCCTGTGGGACAGGGAGCAGGCCTCGATCCAGGTGAGCGATAGCCACGCTGACTTCTTCATCCGGAACATGGTCGCGTTCCTGGCGGAGATGAGGGCCGCGTTCGGAGTGATCCGGCCGAGTGGGTTCGTGGAAGTGGATCTGGAGAGTGGAAGCTAGATTGCCACGGCGCGGGAAACCCGCCCGCGCCTCGCAATGACAAGGAACTGAGGGATGGCGCTGCGCGTACATATCGTCTGCCAGAATCCTACCGATGACCGCATTATACCGCGGATGGCGCGGGTTCTGCGGGAGCGGCTGGGGTGGACGCTGAGCGCAGCGCCTGACAAATCCTGTGAGGCAATGTATCTGAGCGCGTACTTCGAGGCGCAACGTCTCAAGCCATGGCCGGATGATGTTCCGGTCGCGGCGTACTTCACACATCGGGAGGAGATGCCTCCCGGAAACGACAAGGCGCGGGTATTCGAGCGTGTGGGCAGCCAGGTGCAGCTCAGGATCGTGACGTGCAAGCTATACGGGGATCAACTGAGCATTCACGGCCCGACGGCTCAGGTGGCCGCGCCGCTGGAGCGGGATCATTTTACGCTGGCGAAGCAAACGAAACATAAGCGGCCGGTGATCGGGTTTTCTGGGTATACGTACCGGAACCAGCGCAAAGGCGAGGACCTGGCGCGGGGGTTGACGGAGTCGGATATCGCGATGCGGGTGGAGTGGCGCGCGTCGGGGCGGGGCTGGCCGGTGACGACGCACCGGTTCAACTGGGCGGAGATGCCGGCGTTCTACCAGGGTTTGGACGTGCTGGTGTGCCCGAGCCGTGTCGAGGGCATCCCGATGCCGCCCCTCGAGGCGTTGGCCTGTGGGGTGAGGATCGTGATCCCCCGCGGCGTGGGCATGCTGGACGAACTGCCGGATGTGGCGGGGATTTATCGATTCGACCGGGGCGATTTGCCGAGTCTGCTGGAGGCGTTGGAGCGAGCGGCGTTTCCAGGCGAGCCGGTAGACCGTGAGGAGCTGCGGGCGGTGACGGAGCCGTACTCGATCGAGGCATGGTGCGAGGATCACGAACGGGCGTTCGAGGAGGCGTTTGACTGGGGCAACGCGGGGATAGAGGAAAGCCCTCACCCCCCGACCCCCTCTCCCGAGAAGCCAGGAGAGGGGGAGAAGATGGATTCCAGCTGGATCCCCGCTTCCGCGGGGATGACAGGGAATGATGGCGAGGTGGAAATGGCGAAGCTCAAGGACCATGGGACGGGATCCACGCGGGGGATCTACTGTGTGGCGTTTGGGGATCCGGCCAGGACGGTGTGCCTGCGGATGATGGAGAGCGCAAAGAAACATATGCCGGAGATCCCGATCGCGCTGTGCAGCGACCGGAAGATCGGGGCGGAGGACGTGCTGATCGTCGAACCGGACAGCGACATCGGGGGACGGAGGGCGAAGTTGAAGGCGTACGAGCTCGCGCCGGCGGAATGGCAGAGCGTGCTATACCTGGATGCGGACACTGAGGTGGTGGCGCCGGTATACCAGTTCTTCGAATGGGTCGAGGACGGCTGGGAGCTGGTGATTTGTACCGATCTGGAGCAGACGTTGCATCGTTTAGAGCGGCGGGTCGAAGCGAATGAGATGACAGTGATTGAGACGCTGACCGGATCGCTGCACATAGCGCAGCTCAATGGCGGCGTGTGGGCGTTCAGGCGTTGCCCCGCGGTCGCGGAGTTCTTCGCCCGGTGGCGTGCGGAATACGAGAAGTTCCTGCAACGCGACCAGGGGGCGCTGATCCGAGCGCTGTACGCGGCGCCGCTCAAGGTCTGGTTATTGGGGTTGGAGTGGAACACCTTCGTGCCGCATTGCCGGGGCGTGACCACGGCGGGAATCCGGCACTATCCGGGGCGAGCGCGGCGTTGGAAGAAGATGGTTCGCGGGCGCCTGGACGGGCCGGTGGCGTGGGCCGCCGTGAAGAAATTCGAGGGGGTGCAGTGATGAAGGTGGTCGTGGCAGTGCTCACGTACAACCGACGGGATCTCTTCGGGCGGACGATTGGGAGCCTGAAGCGGACGGAGTATCCATATTCGCGGATCATCGTGGACAACGGCTCGACGGATGGCACGGTGGAGGCCCTGGGGAAGATGGGTGGGAAGATCATCCTAAACCAGACCGGCAACCCGATGATCGGGTATGGGTTCAGGCTGGCGCACGAGGCGGCTCTGGCGTACGACCCGGAGCTGATCGTGTTCAGCGGAGACGATTTCGACTATAGCCAGGGGTGGCTGGAGCGGCTGGTGAGTTTCTGGCAAGCGGCGCCGAAGTGCATGGCGCTGTGCGGGATGTACCTGGAGACGATCTACCGCTGGTCGGCGATCCGCGGCGCCATCGAGTTGGGCGGACAGCGCGCATTGCTGCGCGATTCGTTGCCGGGCGCGTCGTGGTCCTACCGGCCGGCGTTATGGGATACGATCAAGGATCTGGTACACGATGATTCGCATCGATACGATCGCGCGGTGTGCCGGCGCCTTGTGTCGGCGAGGCAGTTGTTGGCAGCATTGCCGCTATCCGAGCACAGGGGGTATGGGCGGCGCATGTGGGAGGTCGGAGATGAGGCATTGGGCGCACCCATAGATCGCAAGAGGTGGCGGATATGATCACTAGGACTCGCGAGGAGTTGCTGGCTGAGGCGCAAGGGCAGTGCCACGACGATTTGAGCGCGATGCTGGCGGCGATCAGCGACGCTGAGGGATTGATGCTGGATTGGCAGTGCGCGTGGATGTATGCGCTAGCGCAGCCCTACGATGGCGGGGAGATCCTGGAGATCGGCACATTCAAGGGGAAGTCGGGACTGGTGCTGGCCATGGCGTGCCCACGGGCGCACATCGTTACGCTAACGGTGCACGTCCAGGAGGCGCAGGAGGCTGGCCGGGTGCTTGCCGGGCGCAATGTGGAGATGCACACGGTGAAGTCCTGGGACTATCTCGCGGACTATAGCGGGCCGGATCTGGACATGGTCTTCGTGGATGGCGACCATTATCAGGTGCGGCGCGATCTGGCGTGGTTCAACTGGATCCGCGTGGGCGGGCTGATGCTGTTCCACGATTGGTCGCCCGGCGGAACGCGATCGGTTCTGGCGAGCTATTGCGCGATCAACGAGTTTGCCACGGCGTTGGGCGGGGCGCCGGACGTGCAGCTTATGGACACGAACAAGCTAGGCATGGCCGGGTTCTACCGGAGCGCGGGGGAGCGGGCGTGAGCGATAAAGGTATTGTGCTGCTGGGCGAGGACAAGGCGATCAGGCAGCGGGCCAAGGCGGCCAAGTTGGCGGTCACGGTCGACGCGGCCATGCCGCTGGCATATGACAAGACGCTGTTCATGACGCCAGGGACCCGTGTGCCGTGGGACCTGCTGCCGGCGGCGTGGCATTTTCTGGAGCGCTGGGACGCGGCGGTACCGCTCTGGCGTTATGGAGTGCTGGCGGCGGATGTGGGAACCAAAGAGGAGCGGAAGCGCACGGAGGCTATCGTGCGGGATCTGCGGGTGCTGCTGCATTCGTACGAGCTGCTGTTTGTACGGGACAACGAGCTGGGGCGTGCACTGCTGCGGACGTGGGAGGCGGAGAAAGACGGGGATAGTGAGCCGCGGTTGGCGTTTCTGCGGGCGGTCTACCAGGTCAAGCCGCGGCTCTGTGTGCTGCCGAGAACGTGGCTGGCCTGCCTGCAGGAAGGTAGGCAGGCAGAGGCGACGCAGCGGGGGACCTGCCTGCGCAGGCAGGCGCGGGCCGCTGCAATGGCGCGCAGTACAAAACAGGGCACGCCACGCCGGCCTGCCCGCGGGCAGCATACCCCACGCGGCACGATGATCCGGTTGGAGGTGACGCCGGGGCGATTCGTGCGCTGCAATTCGGAGGACGTGGAGAAGGTGAAGGAGATGTACGAGAACAGGCGGGGAAGGAGAAGGCGATGATAGTGATTGCGAAACGAGACAAGGTGTTCGACCAGGGCGAGCTGATCCGTGTGCCGGTGCCGGGGAAGCCGGGGCAGAGCATCAAGCTGACTCGGGCGGAGGCGGAGGCGCGGGGACTATTGCCGCGGGCTGCAGACAGTCCGGAGACGAAGGAGAGGAAGCCGGCACGGAACAAGAGCAGGCGTCAGGCGACAGTGAAGAAGGAGGCGAGCGATGGCTGATCTATTGAGAAGGGTATTTGGCCTGATAGACTTGCGGTATAAGGACATGGGCGACGGAAGCCATGCTGAGGTCGTGAGCGTTGACGGCGTGGCAGTTGAAAGTTACTCAGTTCCGGTGGGAGCGCCCGTTGTTGGACAGGCCGTGATCGCTGTTACTGGCACGGCTGTCGCACTTTCGGCTGTGGCGTTGGCTTTACCAGCAGGGACGGTGCTCGTCTCAGCACTGGCTGCCAACGACGCCACGGGCGGGAGTGTCGGAGGGGCCACTGTTACCGATGACGTAGATGGAACCGGCAACGGGTTCATTCTCGAAGCTGGGAAGTCTACGGTGGTCAATGCTGACGACCTGGCGGATGTGTATGTCAACGGCGTGGCGGGTGACATTTTCAGCTTTGCAGCGGGGTAATCTATGCTACGCAGACAAAACTTAGCTAAATATTTGGTAGCGACGATGGGCGACGCGCCGCTCATCCGTGGCTTCGCCACATTCACAGACGACGATGGCACGGCGCTGGCAGACTACACGCCAGAGCGGGGCCCTGTGCTCGGTGGCGGTGTGAACTGGGACATCCAGACGAACAAGGCAAGGAATAGCCCGACGGCGGGGGCGGCCATCGTCGGCGGCGATACGCTGAATGGCAATATGGAAACTGGCGACCCGCCTACTGGGTGGAATGCGAACAATGCGACACTCGACGGCGTAGCAGACGAGCGGACTGGTGGCGCTGGCAGCCAATCAATAAACATAGCAGCCATTGTCGCAGAAGGGGATGCGCGACGGAATATCAACATCGTGAACGGCACGTGGTACTTGGCTACGAGCTGGTTGAAGATGACTGTTGGCGCGGGATACATTCGATATGGGATCGACGGTGTGACAAACTTCCCGAGGACGTTTGCCGAGACATGGATATATGGCGCGACCACATGGCGATCAATCGTCGCCGGAGCACAGACGCTCAAGGTGTTTTTGTCGACCACCGGCGACGAGGGGCGCGCAGACGACTTGACGCTTGCACCCCTCACCCTCTCCGACCTAATCAGCGGGGCGGACTACGGCTATTCTGACGTGCTCGTAAACGCAGACCTGGCAGTGACAGCAGACACGCATGCGGGAGTAGTGGCGTGTCTGGACTCACTGGGCACACCGGCGAACTTCCTGCTGGCGCACCATAACGGAACGAACGCGACCCTACTCAAGTGCGTCGCAGGGACGTACACGAGTCTCATCAGCGCGGCGGCTACGTATGTAGCTAACGCGCCAATCAGGATCATCAAGGACGGCACGACGGTTACGCTTTTCTATAATTCTGTGGCCGTGGGTACGCCGCAAACTGTTTCGGATGCAGGGATCATCTCGAACACAATTCACGGGATCTTCAGCACCTTCGTTGACAATCGCGCGGACAATTTCGAGGTCAAGACACGATGAAAGCGATTTTTGCAGTCCCAATGGCAAACGCCAACGCCGTGCTACCGCCGATGGAAGAACTCCACTACATCGAGGACAGGGTGCTCAAGGGCGGCTACTCGCTGATCGGGCAGGTGCCACAGCGCGGGATCAATAGCGTGCTCGTGCTGGTAGATTCAAGCCCTGAGACGATCCGGGCAATGTACGATGATCCGGCATATCTTTGGATCGAGAACATGCGAGAGATTGCCGCAGAGCCGATAGATGCAGTGCCCGTGGAGGCGCCCATTGAGCGAAGAACCTAGAGTTGACGAAACCTGTGAGCGCAACGCGGCCAGGGTCTACGCCGTGACTCGCGGATTCACGCAGGCGGATGTGGATCGCGAGCTGCCAGTTGCAATCAGCGGCACGATTGAGGTGACGAAGCGCGGCATCCGTGCATTGCACAAGGTGATGGACTTTGAGTACACGCGGGCCGGCGGAACGCTATAGGGGGGTGACTGATGGGATTCTGCACACAGACGGACGTTGAGGAGCTGCTCCAGGTCGAGATCACGGGCGCGGACAAGATCGCGTCGGTGGCACGCGCGATCGTCGAAGCGACGGCGGCGATCAAGAATTACACGCACCAGGAGATCGAGGAGATCGAGGACGACGAGATCACACTGGATTGCGCGGGAATCTCGCGGAAGCTGTTCCTCCCCCAGCTGCCGGTGACATCTGTTGCATCGGTGGTCGAGGACGGTGAGCTGCTGACGGAGGGGGCCGGCGAGGATTACCAGCTGGGGCAGTGGGGGATCCTGCATCGGGTAGGGCCTGCCCGTGGAGCTGCAGGCGGGCGGGCGTGGGCTGGCGGTATCCAGATCATCACGGTGACGTACACGCACGGATGGGAGACGATCCCGGATGACATCGTCGGGGTGTGCACGCGAGCGGCGGCGCGGGTCTACCAGGCCGGCCTGCGGTCGGCAGAGGTGGACGCGGTACCGGGCGTGCAGGCGGAGAGCCTGGGTGATCACTCGGTGACGTACAGCGCGGAAGGCGGCGGCGGGATCGGCGAGGGCGTGATGGGCGTGAGCTCGGCGCGGATGCTGCTGTTGAGCGAGAAGGACATTCTGGACAAGTATCGGTATGTGGGAATGTGAAGAACCGTTTGAACGTTTGAACGTTTGAACGTTTGAACGTGCAAACCTGCCAACGTTCCAACGGGGTCATAGATGAGCGCAATCGAGAGACTGTTCAATAATACTTTTGGGTTATATCGCAGGGACCGGACGGCTGATGGCCAGGGCGGGTGGTCGGTGACGTACGCGAGCAATGGGACGGCGGAGGGACGGATCCGGCCGGCATCGAGCACGGAGCGTGATGTGGCGATGCAGGAGCAGGCACAGATCAGCCACGTGCTGTACGTGCTGGCAACCACGGACATCGGGCGAGGGGATCAGATCGAGCTGGGTGATCAGGTTTGGGACGTGGTCGCCGTGAGGGAGCCGAGCCTGGCCGGGGTGCATTATGAGGTTGACTGTATGGAGATTCAGCGCGAGGTAACCGTGGAGGACGGCTCGTGACGAACTATATCACGGAGTGGAAGCAGAAGGAGCTCATCGCGAAAGTGAGCGGCCAGATCGTGGCCGGCATGGATGCGGCGTGCAAGTTCGCCGTTGGCCAGGCGAAGGCCAAGGCTCCGGTGCGGACGGGGTTCACGAAGCGGGACATCTCGTACAAGGTATTCGTGGATGGGAATGATGTGATCGGCGCCGTGGGTGTGTTCAAAGGCTCGAAGGCCTGGTACGCGCGTTTTCCCGAATTCGGGACCAGCCGGATGGCCGCCAGACCGTTTCTAAGGCCGGCGATCTGGGAGAACAAGGCGAAGATCATGAAACTGATAGCAGGTGGCAAATGAGCGCGCTGAGTGAGGCAATCTACGATCTGATGACGGGAGATCCGACGCTGGAGGGTCTTCTGGCGACGTACCGGGGAGAGCCGGCCTTCTTCACAACGGATCCGGCACCTGGGGATGCGACGATGCCCTACGGCGTGAGCGCGGGCGAGGTTGCGACGTCTCCCTGGGACACCAAGACCACGGTGGGACGGGAGGTGTGGCGCGACGTGCGGTTCTATACTGACGCGGACGGGAGCGCGGTGACGGTCGAGGCGCTGGCGGAGCGGGCGAGGGCGCTGTTGCATAGGCAGACGTTGAGTGTGGATGGTTTCAGCATGGTAGTGGCGGAATGCACAGGGCCGATGACGGCTGATGAAGAGGACGCTTACGGCAGAATCGTAAGTGTCAGGATCGTGATGCAGGAGGACTGATGGGGAGCCTTCGGAATGAGATCGGCAATCGGTATGGTCGTCTGTCCGTGATAGAGCGTGCTCCGGTTACTGGAGGCGGTGCGCACTGGATCTGTTCATGCGACTGCGGTGAAATGGCGGTTGTCTATGGCAGCAACCTGCGCACTGGACACACGCGCAGTTGTGGTTGTCTGGGCGAAGACCTAGCAGCCGACGAGGCCGGCAATCGTTATGGAAGATTGACCGTAGTTGAGCGAGCGGGGAGCAACCGCCACGGAAGCGCTCTGTGGCGCTGCATCTGTGAATGTGGTCAAGAGACGATTGTTATCGGCAAAGACTTGCGTTCTGAAAGAACCCAGAGCTGTGGCTGTCTGCAGCGTGACCGGGTTGCAGAAAGCAATCGCCTCCCTGAGGGCAGAGCGGCAACCAATGCATTATTCTGGCTACGCCGAAGCCAGGCGCGGCAAGCAGGCCGTGCGTGGAAGCTCACTATGGCGGAGTTCGATGATCTAACGTCACAGCCGTGCCACTATTGTGGAGCAGCCCCATCGCAGACATTCACGAGCCCAAGACTGAACGGCGACTATATCTACAACGGGCTGGATCGGATAGATAACAAGCGAGGGTACGTGCTGGACAACATTGTGACCTGTTGCTTTGTCTGCAACCGGGCCAAGAACAATATGGGAATCGAAGAGTTTTTTGAGTGGATCAAGCAAGTATTCAACCATAGTATCAGGAGGAAGTGTAAAAATGGCGATGAACGGAGCTGATGTTTTGTTGTGGGTGTACACGGGAGCGGCCTACGAGCTCGTGGGCAGCCAGCGCGACGTGACGTTTGACGAGTCGAACGAGGAGATCGATGTATCCTCCAAGGACTCGCGAGCGAAGCGCGTCCTCTATGGGCGATATTCGGCAAGCGTGTCGCTGGATGCGCTCTACGTGGTGGATGACGAGGCGTACCTGGCATTGCGAGACGCAGAGCGTAACGGCGATCTGATTATGATCGAGCGGGTCGAGGCGAGCGGGCGTGATGAGACTGCGAATGCGCTGATCGCATCGCTGAGCGAGGCCGCGCCAGATCAGGGCGAGGCAACCGTATCGATCTCGCTGACGATCGACGGGACGTGGGAAGAGGTTGGTAGCTAATGGCTGGAGCTCGCGGTGAGGGGACTGTCGAGTTTCAGGGCCAGACGCTGCCGGTGCTGCTGACGAACCGGGCGATCGCCGAGGCCGAGAAGGCGACGGGCAAGACGATGATCCAGCTCGCGCAGGCCGGCAGTACCGGCGATATCGGCATGAATGACATCGTGCAACTGCTGCGGGCCGGTTTGGAGTATGGCCGCCGCGACGCGGATATCAAGCGCCAGGTCTACTCGGTCGACGATGCGTACGACGTGCTGGATGCGCTCGGCTTCGCGACGTGTGCGAAAGTCGTGATTCTGGCGCTGTCGGATGTCCTCTCGTATCGTGGGGAGGATGATACAGGCCCCCCAGTGATGGCCAGGAGCGAGACCTAAGCGTCAGCTCCCTCCTGGCGGACGCACTCAAGGCCGGCGTCAGCGTGACCGAGTTCTGGCTGATGACGCCGGCAGAGACACTGGCGGTGCTCGATGCGGCTGTATGGCGCGAAGACCGGGCATTCAAGCGCGACGTCCGCCTGGCGTGGCACGTCGCGGCGCTGCAGCGGCAGAGGAAGCGACTGCCGAGCCTGAAGGCGCTGCTGAATCCGGGCAAGACGAAGAGGTTGATGGGTGATGAGCTGGAGAAACGACGGCGCGAACACGCGGAGCTGAGCGAGAAGGCGGGATATGGGAGACACAGAACTCGGTAAGGCAGTAATTCCGATACGGGCATCGCTGGATCAACTGGACGGCGATCTATCCGACGCGCGTGGGCGCATCACCAGCGCACTGGGCGGTGTGGCGGCGGGAGTTGCTGCTGCGGGTACCGCAATCCTGGGTGCGGGCACGGCTGCTGTTGGCGCGCTCAGCAGCATGGCTGTTGCTGCGGCACCGCTGGAAGGCATCCGGAACGCATTTGCCGGTATCACGGGTGACGCCGATGCGATGCTGGCTTCACTGCGTGAGGGTGCGCAGGGGATGACCTCGGACGCCGACCTGATGCTGGCGTATAACTCGGCAGCTCAGCTGGTCGGCAAGACGTTCGCAGACCAACTCCCGGACGCGATGGGATACCTGGGAAAAGTGTCCGCTGCGACCGGCCAGGACATGGGCTACATGATCGACTCGCTAGTCAAGGGCGTTGGCCGGCTATCGCCCATGATCCTGGACAACCTGGGCATTCAGGTGAATATGGCGGAGGCAGCTGCTGCCTGGGCAGAGACCTCTGGGGCGGTCGTGGGTTCAGTGCTCGATAACTCAGCAGCGATGCAAGTGGAGCGCGATGCAATCAAACAACTGGAGCAGCAATTTGCAGTTGCTGAGCAACGCCAGAGCGAGTTCTCAGAGAGCACTTCTGAATCTACTCGCATGGCAGCGCAGTTCAAGATCGATGAATTGACGGCAGACCTGGCGGAGCACCGCGACGAGCTGGTGCAACTAGGGATGGCCAATGGAACAATGGTAGAATCGACTGATGGCCTGATCGAAAGCATGTCGAAGGCCCAACAGCAAGAGGCCATGATGGCGCAGGTCATGGCGAAGCTGGAAGAAAACACAGCCGCCATGCCCGACACCACGGAGAACGCCAGCACGAAGCTGGCGCAGTTCACCGCAACGATGGAAAACCTCAAGGGTGAGATCGGCATGGCATTCCTACCGTTGCTGACTGAACTTCTTGGCGCGTTCAGCACGCTGGCGACGGAATATGGGCCGCAGATCACAGCGATGTTCGGGCGCCTGGCTGAGATGCTGGGGCCGCTGCTGGGTTCGGCATTGGAAACGTTGATACCAGCACTCATGACTCTGCTCGACACGCTGATGCCATTGGGCGAGATGATAATGGATCAGCTCATGCCGGCGTTCGCGTCCATTCTGGAGGTCGTCGTTAGTCTGGCGGGGACACTGATCGGGGCGCTGGCACCAGTGTTGGAGGCCGTCCTTGCGGCTTTGCTCCCGGTAGTCGTCACATTGATCGAGATGTTCGCGCCAATCCTGGCGGATCTGGCAACCGGGCTTATACCGATCCTGGTCCCGTTGATCGAGGGGCTGGGACAGATATTCGGCAAGCTGCTGGTGGCGATTATGCCGCTGATCGAGATGCTGATGGGTGACCTGATGCCGATCTTCCTGCAGCTTATCGAGACATTGCTGCCACCGCTGATCGATGTTCTGCTGATTCTCATGGATGTGTTTATCGATTACATCGATATGATCCTGCCGGTGTTCGTGGAGCTCCTTCTGATTCTGCTTCCGATTATTGGCGAGCTCGCGGTGGTTCTAGCGAGCGGGTTGGCGAAGGCGCTGGAGGCATTGGCAGCCATCATCGAGACCGTCGTGCAACCGGCGATGCAATGGTGGATGGATCATATCATCTCGCCGTTACTCGAGCTGCTCGAACGAATGCGGGCCGGGCTTGAGGGCATCACGGGCTGGTTCAAGAAACTGGGCGAGACGATCATGGATTTGGAGCTACCGCCGTGGTTGATACCGGGAAGCCCCACGCCGCTGGAGATTGGCCTAAGCGGAATCGGTGACCAGGTGCACCGGGTGACCGGGCTGCTGAACGGGTTCGACGCGGGGCTCTCGATGTCCGTGATGGGCGGTGGCAGCGGTGGCACGTGGTCAGGGGACATCTACATCAATGGAGCGGGTGATCCGCAGGCGACGGCGGCCGCGGTGATTCGGGCGCTTCAGGATCGGGGTATGATGCCGCAGACGGCATTCAGGTAGGGGGGACGCTATGGATTATCAGCAGCATCAAGAAGCAGAAGACTTGGCAAAAGGAATCCTCAAAGCCGCGTGGGAGAAGGTGCACGGTACGGGTAGACCGTTTCCTCAGCCAACTGGCGGAGGCCGTAGTCAGTATTTCTATCGTGACAAATTGTCTGAGATTCTGGAGAGTCGGAAGAAACGCTGATGGCGGAAGCAGCTGAGTATAACCTGTACGTGGATTGGGACGGGGACGGGGATTTCCTGGACGCGGGAGAGGATTGCTCCGACGACTGGCTATTGTCGGATATCAACCGCGGCTACTCGGGCCTGATGGCGCGCCTGCCGGGCGTGGGGCGCGCGACGTTCGAGCTTCTCAATCTGAGCCGGCAGTACAGCCCGGAGCTGGATGGTGATCTCCTGCCACGGCGCGCGGTCAAGTTTGAGATGACGTATGGCGGCTCGACGGTGACGAGGTTCCGGGGATTCCTGGACAGCATCGTCCCGGATTCGGGACAGTACGAGCAACGGCGGGTGCGGCTGGACTGCGTCGACGCGATGGCGCTGATGGACGGCTACGAGGGCGAGATCGCGTTGCAGACGGACGTATATGCGGATGATCTGATCGAGGACGTGGTAGATGCCGTGTACACAGCGCCGGCGATATCGTACCAGGTGGGGCTGAACCTGTTTCCGGTGAGCGCGGATCAGTGGTCGTATGAGACACCCGGCCAGGTGGTCGAGGAGATCAAGGCGAGCGGGAAGTTGGCGGACATCTGCACGGGCGATTGGGGCCACTTCTTCATCGCCGGCAATGGCACTCCAACATACCTGAACCGGCACCAGATGCCGCTCGACGCCACGACGGAGCTGACGCTGGACAACACCATGCACACGCTGGACTATGGCCTCGCCGTGTCGAGCGTCTTCAACCATGTCGAGGTCACGTGCTATCCGAGATCGATTGGCATGAGCATTGAGGTGCTGGGGCGGATCAGCCAAGATAAGGCCCCGGTGGTGCCGGAAGGTGGTGGCACGCTGACGCTGATCGTGCAGTTCAGGGACAGCTCAAACGCGAAGATCAAACTCGGTGGGAAGGACTGCATCATACCAGTGGCCGGGACAGACTTCAACTGCACCAGCGATCCAGGCGGCGAGGGTAACAACCTCAACGGCTCGATCACGCCGACCGCGGCATTCTACGGTAACTATGGCGAGATCACACTGGCGAACGGGGGCGCAATTCCGGCATACCTGCAATTGCTGCAGGTGCGCGGGTATGGCGTCCGGACACGAGAACCGGTGACGGTGGTTGCTCAGTCACAGACGAGCATCGATGCGTACCAGCGGCGGAAGCTGCGGGTCAGCGCGGTGCTGATGAGCAACACGGCAGACGCGCAGAACCTGGCGGACTACCTGGTGGCGCGCTACAAAGACCCGCGCCCGGTGATCGGCGGGCTTAGCATCACGGGCAACGTCAATGCGACGCTGATGGCAGCGTGCCGTGATCTGGAGCTGTGCGATCGGGTAGTGATCAGCGAGCAGCAGACCGGCTTGAGCGCATACGCTGGCTACGTGGCGAACCTGAAGGAGCGCATTACGCCGCTCCTGCACACACTCTCGTTCGCACTGATGCCGGGCTACGACGTGGGGATACCGTTCAGGCTGGACACGAGCGCATTGAACAGCGGGCACGTGCTGATTTACTAGGGGGAGGAATTATGGGCTACTCGGCGATGGTGGTGAAGGGCGTCGGCGACACATTTAACAAAACAGACTATGATATATTCAAAGCGAACCACGAAGCTGCGGGAGTCGCTGTCGTCACGACGAAGGGTGACATACCGGCCGCGACGGGGGCCCAGGCCATCGCGCGCCTCGGCGTGGGTGTGGCTGGTACAAGGCTGGTTCCGGATGCGGGACAGGCAACGGGCCTGCGGTGGCAGATCCAGCCGACGTGCAGGGTATACAACGACGCCGCGCTGGATCCGGCGGTCGGTGCGTGGTGGACGGTTACGCTCAACTCGGAGCGGTGGGATACGAACGACATGCACTCGATTGTGAGCAACACCAGCAGGCTCACGATACCGACTGGAGGCGGCGGCATTTACGCTATCGACGGCTGCGCGCAATTCGACACGTCTGAGGCCGGGGGGAATGCGCACTACTTCGGCATCCGCGTGCTCCTGGGTGGGGCAACTGTTATCGCGCAGTATGGGCCTGCGGAGCACACGATGCTGACGCACGACATGGGGCTGGCTATCAGTGCTCAGTGGAGCTTCGCCGTTGCGGGCTACATCGAGTTGCAGGTATTCACGTCCGTCGACATCAACATCCTGAGCGCCGGCAGCTTCTCGCCAGAGTTCGGCGCAACGTGGCTGCGGGTGGCGCCGTAATGCCTATCGAATTCGACGACCTCGGGCTGCGACTGATCGGCGTAGGCACCAAGGGAATCCGGTTCTACGACGACAACCTGGCGCTGCAGGCTGAGATCTACCTGCAGGCGGATGGGACGCTCAACATCGTGGCCGAATCGGGCGGCGGCGGTGGAGCGGGCGGCGGGGGCCCGACCGATGCGATGTATCTGGTGCTGAGCATGCACGACGATCTGACCAACGCGCGCGTGCTCGTGGCGGGGGATGGTCTGAGGCAGCTCGACAGCGGGGCGCGGAATAACTACACGCTGAGCGTGGACCCTGGGACAGGGCTGGCCTTGAGCGGCGGCAAGGTGGTCGTGGATCAGAGCGCGTCGCTGACGTGGACGGCCGC
>Ga0307375_10001840_pt1 | contig 22450 bp, 21 predicted proteins | sample TR1MG_FD_202531 | JGI IMG/M metagenome (GOLD analysis project Ga0307375, IMG submission 202531) | Soil microbial communities from Risofladan, Vaasa, Finland - TR-1 | ecosystem: Environmental > Terrestrial > Soil > Coastal area > Acid sulfate soil | place: Finland: Risofladan, Vaasa | collected...
CTGACGAGGTTCGGTGGACGTTCCAAGTCAATCAGATCGCCATCCTTGAGCGATCACTGCGTTCTATGACTATCATACTATGCCTTTTGCTGACTTTGAGCTTGTATTCTTCTCTTCTTTGCGTGATTCTTGATGCGTTCCGTCATTCGCTCTCCAACTAGTTGATGTGCGACTGTGCACCGTCAGTGAGGTCTTTGGAACTGTCGATGAGCAAGTTACGATCGATTATAGTGCCCCGATGTCGACCATAGAGGAGTTTGAGTCAGATGAGTGGCGCTGTTGATGCTCCCAACCTGGCTGCCTCTCGATCCACGCCAGTCTTACTTGCGCCTTCGTCTTCCTCCTTCCCTCCGTAAAACAACTTCTCCCTCAAGCCACATTAGATGGATTCTCATCGCAAACTCGACACGTCCGCTCCTCTATTCGCAGGGCACGTCTGTTTCCTCTCGGCCGAAATTCCCCGCACCCTCTCTCGTATGGTCAGTGAAGTCATCCAAAAGAGAGGTGGAAGGATTACTCCATCCAAGCAGGAAGCGACTTCCATCGTTATCTCTTCTTTTAGCGACGTATGTTCTCTGTTTCCATGCGAATTTCGCAGCGGCTGCGCCAACTGCCACGATGCTCTCCTTTTCCCCCTTTCTGGCTCTCATTGACTCCTTTCTGACCTCTCCCTCTCTTTTATGCCTTCTACGTGGAATAGAGCGATGTAAAGAAGCAGATTAGAAAGACAGTGAAGGACCCATTGATCGGTACGTGGGGTCAAGTTTGTTCGCGTTCCTGTTTGCGTCCTCTATCTCTCATCCTCGTGCGCTGATCCTCGCTCCATCTCCCAACCCTCTATTGGTCCCGCCCTCTTCTTCTCTCACACAATCCAGGCGTAAGAGTGATCGTTGAGTGTGATTACTGGAATAGGGCGCTTCCGGCTGAACTCCCGCTTCTTTGCACGTGCCTCGCTGGTTGGAGAGTTGGTCTGGCTGAAATGGCCCCCCAGTGGCGCAACATGTTGGGATGTATCGTGAAGTGGTGCGGCGCGACCGTAGTCGCCGATTGGGATGCGCCCACTGGAGTCGAAGTGGGGTTGGAAAGTGTTTCGCTCTTGGTCGGCTATACCGTGTCGCCTTCACTTCTGGACTTGGTGAGCAGTCTCGACGTACCATTGGCGAGCGTGGAGTGGGCGTTGAGCTGTTTTAAACAGCAAGTGTTCGTTCCAATGGAGCAGTTCCCTCCTCCGACGATCAACCCGAACCGTCCGCCTCCTCCTCATACTCTTCCTTCCCTCTCTCTTCTTCTTCCACCTCCATCTTTACCACCACCACCACTGCCGTCGCCATCATCATCATCATCATCATCATCATCGTCATCATCTTTTTCCTATTCCGCACCCTCATCATCCTCATCGTCTTCCGTTGCTCAATCGTCGTCATCTTCCTATTCCTACTCTTCCTCATCACCACCACCGCTATGTTCTTCTTCTTCATCACCATCACCATCGTCATCGTCGTCATCATCATCAACGTCCCAACAGCCACCTTCCCAACCTCCACCTTCCCAACCTCCACCTTCCCAACCTCCACCTTCCCAACCTCCACCTTCCCAACAACCGTCTCCCCCCTCCCCACCACCCCAATCTCCAAGAAGAACCATAAACATCCCTGCTTCATCGAACGCTGATGTCGATCTCATGCCGGAAGACCCTTTGCGGAGCGAGCTGTGGTCGCAGCTAAATGACGAGGTAGTGATCGTGGGCGTGTCCTTGGAGCAGTTCGCAGCGTCGAGTGGCTGGGGAGAGGCCGCAATTGCGATCGCTCAGGCAGTGGATCAGGCCATGTCCCGCACCGTGAGGACGCGTCTGCACCGCTTGGACACTGTGCTGGCTGCGTTGTATAGTATCAAGCTCAAGAAGTGCTTCAAGAAGGTGTGTCGCCAGTCTGGTTGGACGGAGAGGCGATTCGAGATCGCCAAAGTGCTCCTCTCGCTTGAGATCCCTCACTTGGCTGCGAACAAGGCAACACGCAGGCGGGCGTCGTCTGGCCGATAGTACGTATCGTCGTAACTTGTAAGTACAACATGATTTGGATCCCCCCTTGTGAAAATCGCACTCGTATCGAAACTCAGCTCTATCTCCTCATCTTGACCACCAAACATCCCCAACCAGCTCTGACTGCGCAACACATGATCTTTAGGAGGCGAAAAGAGGGTTAAACTTCAAACATGTACCACAATCTTTCCATAATGAGACGATTTCGTGTCCGAGACTTCTCAGAAGGAGTTCTGTAAACAGGAAGGCGTGAAGAAGGTCGGTGTTGGTGCTGCAACATTTCAAACATGAGGAAGGATATGGAAATGGGGGAAAATGGAGCTAAGCACCTCGAACAGAGCAGAGATGAGGAGCGGAACATCGTGATCGCTCTGTCGGGCTTCAAATGCCTTTGATGTACCACAAACACCCTGCAAAGGTTCACTTGCGCGTGGCTTTCTCTAGAATCCAACAAAGGAACCAGTAACTGCGAATCAGAACATGGGAGAAGAGAGATAGGTAACTCACGCAAAGGAGTGCACCGTTCTTCGCCACCAAGTAGGTGGTGTCCGGAAATGACCCGTTCCATGGATCTTTGTTGCCGTTATTCGTCTGTAAGTCGAATATGGATGCCACAGCCAAACACGTTATCCAACCAGGACTGCAATCCGTTCTAACGAGCTCGACGAGGACGCATCAAGCTCCCTCTCTCGTTTTCTGGATTGGAAGGTCACATGAACCATCGGTTGAACTCTTGTGTAGCGTACGCTGCAAACTTGTGCGCAGAAGGTGCTCCAATGGGAAGGAATGATCGACTGTCGACAGCTCGTACGGTTCCCAGATCGAGCAGTCATTTGCTTCATCATGTCCACTTCTCATGACGATCTTCACATCACTTCGAACTTGAAGCGCAAGCGAGATGACTTTCTGCACGGATTGACCTTTGTAGAACAGATGCTAAGCTCGTATGAGGAACTAATTTCCAATGCCGGCGTCCGTACCTCTTTCTTGCTCTCATTCTCTTCCTTTCTCCACATTTCCCATCAAATACGATTCTAACACATTTCTACTTATGCTCCAATCTCGTTTCGACCCCAACATACAGCTTTCGATGGCACAAGGTAGTGCACAAATGACTGGAGCAACAGTCGCTCGCCAAAACCTCCAACTTCAAATTCACACTGCTTCTATAGTTACTCAAGCTGAAACCCTATTGAAACTACTCTCTGAGATGCGTTATAATCTCGTCTTCTCACATCCAGAGGCGATATCGAGAGAAGTAAACGACACCATATCTCAATGCCGTCAACTTGGAGCTGAGACTCAAAATACCATCTCATCGATCAGAACTAGTGTCGAAACGTGTGTTGATCTCATTGAAGAGGCACTTCAGACGCCGAATGCCTTTGCAAAGTGACTCTCCGATATCTCATCTCGATTCCTCGTCCTTTTCCGCCTTCCTCCTGTCCGAAATGATCAACACTCAGAAGAGATCTTGTAGCGATATGTATATGTGTGCTTTTACTCCATATTGTCCTTTACAAGAGCTTCTTGGCTTCCGCGATCTTCGCCTTCAGTTTCTTAAACTCAGCATTCAGGGGTTCGGGTGCTTCCTCGACGAGTTTTCGCATGGTTCCGGTTGTATCCTTCTCGACATTGTGTTGCAAATGGCGTTTTGCGGGACTCTTACCAAACAGCTCGGGGAAATTGAGTCCACGTCTCGTAGGGTTCAACTTGTACGCGAAGTGATCCTTTCCATAGATTCTTCCAGTGGGCAAGAAGGCCTATTATGCACAACACATAGAAATCAGTTAGTACGATGTCGATGAGAGGCGAAAAGGGATCTTCAAATGGATGGGACATTTTAGACCTGTTTTCCGACCTTGTTTCAGCTGCCAGAGTAGTAAAATGGCGAACTCAGATGACAAAAGGCATACCTTGATTCTCTTTTGGGCAACGAGGGTATGTAGATGCTGTCGCAAGCGTGTTTTGCTGGGGATGAGCTCTCGAGGAGTAAGGTCGAAAATCTGAGGCCTAGTGAGACGTCCGCGCTGCCTCAGAGCATTCAAGATGCTTCTCGTTGGGGCACCACTCGCAGCCTTCGCTACGATATTGACAGCTTCCGACGCAGCTTCCATCTCGGCGGGGACTGGATCGAGTGTCCGTGGTGTTCTGAACATCTCTTCTCAGACACTGTGAGAGGAATTCTCTATCCACTTTTAGGAAGAGACCGAGCTTCCAAGCCATTTCGCTATGGAGGCCAGTTTTCCGTGCCCCATCACCGGTGACACTTGGATCTGTGCTTCTGGAAGGATTGTTTGCTAGTTCTTGGCTCTCTTTTAGACTTCGATTCGGTGGTCTGACTCCTTCTATTGGTTGAATTGGGGTCGTCTTTTGGCCTACGATCCCTTTCCCCTCTCGTCCTTCGAGTACCACTTCGTGCCCACTCTTGCCATATTCCTCTTCAGTGCCGAGTTTCGATTGGAGTGTCGCCATGGATGAGTCGTTTGGTTTGTCTGTACGTCCAAACTTTCGTGCCTGCTTCTCGATCCTTGTCCCTTCCTCCCACCCCAACTCTCCGTTTCTCTCTTCTCTCTCTTCTTCCTCCCTCTTCCTTCCCTTTGCATCTCGCACACGTCCTCTTCTCCTCCTTTACTGATTCCCCATGTCCTTGTCTTTCGTTTTGTTGCATTATGGTTGGATGTAGCACCCGCGTTTCACCGGAATGCTGCGTGCATTTCTGGGCGATTCCGCGCCGGTTCCTCCCCTCCCCGCTGTCCGTTCTGAAGCCCTCAAGTCTCGTAGTTTGCGTCCTAATCTTCATTTTGTGAGTGACCGTGGTCGTCATGGCATGAAGCGCGGACTTTACACCTCTCAGGATACCCGCTCTCTGAACTGGAACTACTTTGAAGAACTCATGGAGCGCAAGGAACAAAATGCCGATTTCCGGCGCATCAACCTGCTCTATCGTCGATTCATTGGCTGTACACAGAAGATCATCAATCACGACGACGTCTCAAGTGAGGAGTTGCACGCCAAAGCTTACACACTCTACACAATCGTCCGAGAAGAAGCGTCGCCCGCAGAACTCAAATCTCGCCTCGAGCGCTTCGCCTCTCACATTCTTGATGCCGAATTGAAGAAGGCCATTGGGACTGCCCGCGAATTAGACAAGTGGCGCAGTGAACGAATCCACGCCAACGCGGCAAAGAGCACATCTTCGCAAACGCAATCGAAAGGCGACTTTTTGGGCGATGTGTGCAACGATATCCCCTTTGGAGGTGCCGCAATCGAATTCAACTACCAATCTGGTTTCTTCTCGGATGACGAAATGGCTCTCGACGATGCTGATATGGACGTGGTGGACTTGACCGGCGACGTTCCGATTTCTCCCTCTTTGGCGCCTTCTACTTCTCTCAACATCATGAATGCTCAAGTATCTGGAAAGGTAGATAAGGCTTGGCTTCGTGAGGAGTGTTTCCAGTTTGTCAAGACGACAGGTGGCGGCGGTATGAGCGCCGACGATTTAGTCGAATCTCTTCTTGGTCTCCTGTCCATCTCTCAACAATCTGAGGCCGAACTTCAAAACAACTTGATCAATCTCCTTGGCCACAATGGTTTTGATTTTGCAATGGTGCTCATCGCGAACCGTCCAAAGCTGCTGCATAGCTTGGCCGCCGAATTCAACAAAACGTCGTATCCAGGCGCTCCTGCTGGTTTGTCACCTAGTTCTCCCATCACTGTGAATAGAAAATCCGATATGGAATCGGAAAAGAAGCGAGACAAGGAGAAGAAGCGACTACTGAAGTTGGCAGCGGAGGCGGAAGCGCAATTGGAGAAATCACGTGCTCAGTTGGTTGCCTTGCAAGGTTATCCGTCCACTTCCACACTTTCAAACATGCCCTTCGATCCTCTATTGGCGAGAAAGCAGCGATTGCAAATGCTTGCTGGAAATCGAGCGCCAGAGCAGCTGAAACCTGAACGCAAGCACGATACCTTCCAAGTGCAACTTACTGCGCCTAAGGGTGCTATTCGTAAAGATGAGCCTCACTGCGAGAGTTATTATATACCGTTACCCGAGCCGACACCGCTTGGAGAGGAGGAGAAGCTGCTTTCAGTTGCGGATCACTTTGAGCCGTTTGCCCGTCTCGCGTTTGCTGGAGTGGAGAAGTTGAACCGCATTCAGTCACGTGTGTATGAGTGTGCTTATCATTCGAATCACAACATGTTGATCTGCGCACCTACAGGAGCAGGAAAGACGAACATTGCGATGATGACGATTCTGCATGAAATCGGCGAGCATATTGGAGAAGATGGTGTTATTCGTTTGGATGAGTTCAAGATCGTGTATGTGGCACCCATGAAGGCGTTGGCAGCGGAGATGACAGAGAACTTTGGGCGCAAGCTTCTGCCTCTGAATGTCAAGGTTCGTGAGTTGACTGGTGATATGCAATTGACGAAGAAGGAGATTCAGGAGACGCAGATCATCGTGACGACTCCTGAGAAGTGGGACGTGATCACGCGCAAGAGCAACGACAACTCTTTGGCCCTTTTGGTGAAATTGCTCATCATCGACGAAGTTCATCTTCTTCATGAAGAACGTGGTTCAGTGATTGAGTCTTTGGTGGCGAGGACGCTTAGACAAGTGGAACAGACGCAGTCTATGATTCGAATCGTTGGTTTGTCCGCTACGCTTCCCAACTACCGCGATGTTGCCCAATTCCTTCGTGTGGATGCAGAAAATGGACTCTTCTACTTCGATGGTTCGTATCGACCGGTACCGATGTCTCAGGAGTTCGTAGGAGCGAAGTCAAATGCGGAGCTGGATTCTCGAGAGAATATGAATGAGATATGCTATGATAAGATGGTCCGAAGTCTCAAGCAAAAGCATCAGGTGATGGTATTCGTCCATTCTCGCAAGGATACAGTCATGACGGCGAAGAAGATGATCGAGTTGGCGAAGTTGAAATCCGTCCACAATACACTGTTCCGTACTGCCCCCCACAAGCAGGATGACGACTATTTGTATCTGCGCAAGCAGTTTTCCGAGTCTAAGAATCGTGAATTGGGCCTGCTGTTCCAAGATGGCATTGGTTTCCACAACGCTGGTATGCTTCGTTCCGATCGCAATCTCGTGGAGCGTGCGTTCAGATTGGGCTTCCTACGTGTCTTGGTGTGTACTGCGACGCTTGCTTGGGGTGTTAATCTGCCTGCGCACACGGTGATCATCAAGGGAACGCAGGTATACGCGCCGGAAAAGGGCTCATTCGTTGATTTGGGCGTTTTGGACATCATGCAGATCTTTGGTCGTGCCGGTCGTCCTCAATACGATACCTCTGGTGAAGCCATCTTGATTACTACCATTGATCGCCTCACCCACTTCCTTCGTGTGATGGCCGTGAGCACTCCGATCGAATCGACTTTCGAACAGCGTCTCGTCGACCATTTGAACGCAGAGATCGTTCTCGGTACCGTTGCGAATGTGCGCGATGCTGTGCAGTGGCTTGGTTATACCTATTTGTGGATTCGCATGAACAAGAACCCGTTGGCGTACGGCATAAACGCGAAGGAGGCTCGCAACGATCCCTCCATGTCTCGCCAGCATCTGAAGATCATCAAGACCGCTGCTGCCACGCTCGATAAGTGCCAGATGGTGCGCTACGATCCCGTTCAAGGAACGTTCAATTCGACTGAGTTGGGACGAGTGGCGTCGCACTTCTACATTCAGTACGAAACCATCCAGCTCTTCAATGAGTTCTTTGCGAAGGCGATTGGCAAGTCTTTGAAGAAGCCGAGGAGCTCGCAAGTGTTTTTGGGCGAGAGACAGGACGAACACGTGATGACCATCACCCAGGAGGAGCTGAGAGAGGAGGAGCTGCTTGCTGAGGGAGCGAACACAATTGACCCTCGCGATATCCACATGAACGACTCGGATTTGGTCGCCATCGTTGCTGAATCTTCTGAATTCGCGAATGTGAGGATGAGAGACGAAGAGATGGACGAAATCGAGGCTCTGGAGAGAGATTGCATGCTTGACGTCAAATCCGGAGAGAAGTCCCAACTCAAGGTCAACATACTGATTCAGGCCTACATTTCACAAACACAGATCGAATCCTTCTCACTTGCTAGCGATATGGCCTATGTGTCGCAGAATACGGGAAGAATCTTCAGAGCACTCTTCGAGATCACTTTCAAGAAGAACTGGCCTCGCGTAGCCCTACAATTCCTTCGGTTCTGCAAAATGGTAGAGCATCGTCTTTGGATATCTGCGCACCCTCTAAGGCAATTCAACATGCTCTCGCCAAACGTCATCATGAGGCTGGAGGAGAGGAGAATGACGGTCGACCGACTTCTGGACATGACCGCCGAGGAGGTGCAAAACGTGGTTCGTGGCAACCTCATAATTGGCAAGAAGGTCCTCTCGGTGGCTAGAAACTTCCCACTATTGAATGTGACAGCAACAGTGCAACCTGTGACGAGAACGGTGCTCAAGTTGCATCTCACCATCACGAGCGACTTCGTTTGGAACGATAAGGTGCATGGCATGGTCGAACCCTGGCATATCTGGATCGAAGATACAGCGCAGTCCTTCATCTACCACAGTGAGTACTTCTTGCTACATAAGAGGCAAAAGGACGAGGCGCAGCACATGACTTTGATCGTGCCCATTGAAGACCCTCCCCCATCGCAGTACATCGTCCACATCATCTCAGATAGATGGCTCGGTGCAGAGACCGTAGAGCCGATTTCATTCGATTCACTCATCCTGCCTCAGGAGTATCCGCCACACACAGCACTTTTGCCGCTTCAACCGCTTCAACTCCAGTGTCTTCAGAACCCTCTCTTTGAGTCCATCTACAACTTCACGCACTTCAACGCCGTCCAAACTCAAGTTTTCCATACCCTTTATCATACGGATTCGAACGTGTTGCTCGGTGCACCGACTGGTTCTGGAAAAACGAATGTCGCTGAGCTAGCGATGTTGAAACTGTTCCGCGACGCCCCACACTTGAAGGTAGTCTACATTGCGCCGTTGAAAGCACTTGTGCGCGAGAGAATGAAGGACTGGCAGAAGAGGTTGGTCGGCAAGCTGGGCAAGAAGTTGGTGGAGTTGACTGGAGATTACACGCCCGATATCCAATCGCTAATGACTGCTGATGTGGTCACTACGACTCCAGAGAAGTGGGACGGTATCTCACGTAATTGGCAACAGAGAGACTATGTGCAGAAAGTAGGTCTGATCGTGATAGACGAGATTCATTTGCTGGGAGAGGAACGTGGTCCAATTCTCGAGGTGATTGTCTCGCGCATGCGTTACATTGCGAGTGTCGTGGACGTGCCGATCCGCATCGTTGGTCTTTCAACTGCGCTGGCAAATGCACTCGATCTAGCGGATTGGCTTGGCATCGACCGTTTTGCGGGTCTCTACAACTTCCGTCCTTCTGTTCGTCCCGTTCGACTCGAGGTTCACATATCTGGTTTCAGAGGCAAGCACTATTGTCCACGCATGGCGACGATGAACAAGCCCGCCTTCAACGCCATCAAGACGTATTCTCCCACCAAACCCTCTCTCATCTTCGTCTCCTCTCGTCGTCAGACTCGCCTTACTGCCATAGACTTGATTGCTTGTTGTGCGTCGGATGATGACCCTCGCATGTGGTTGCACATGAGTGAAGGAGAGCTGGAGGTGATTCTCGCGCGAGTGAAGGACGCGACGTTGAAGCACACGCTGAGCTTTGGTATTGGTCTTCATCATGCTGGACTTCCTGAAGACGATAAGGCATTGGTGGAAGACCTTTTCGGTGCGAACAAGATCCAAGTGTTGGTGTCGACGGCGACTCTTGCTTGGGGTGTAAATCTTCCTGCCCATTTGGTTGTCATCAAGGGTACTGAGTTCTACGATGCCGCGACGAAACGTTATGTGGATTACCCAATTACGGACGTATTGCAGATGATGGGAAGAGCTGGAAGGCCGCAGTATGATACGGAAGGTTTCGCGTGCGTCTTTGTCGAGGAGAGCAAGAAGCCCTTCTACACCAAATTCCTCTACGAACCATTCCCTGTTGAATCGCAGCTGAAGGACGCCATGCACGATCACATGAACGCAGAAATCGTCGCCGGAACGATCAAATCGAAACAGGACGCAGTGGACTATCTCACCTGGACCTTCTTCTTCCGTCGCCTGATCAAGAACCCCTCGTACTATGGTCTCGAAAACACGAGCGCCGCGACTCTCAGCCGATTCCTAAGCGAGTTAGTGGACAAGATTCTCACCGACTTGAAAAACGCGCGCTGCATCTCCGTAGACGAGTCGTTGGACGTTGCCATCCCGTCTCTGTCATCCTCTGGCGCCTTTGGTTCAAATGGTGGAAGCATGGGCGGTGTGAGCACGAATGTCTCAGCACACAGCTTGGGCAAAGTGGCTTCCTTCTACTACCTTCACTACACGACTATGCAAGTGTTCAGGAACCGTTTGACTGTCGCCAATACATTGAAAGAGGTTTTGGAGATCATGTGCGATACGCATGAGTTCAGCGAGCTGCCAGTGCGACACAATGAGGATTCGTTGAACCTGGAACTTTCCAAGTTCGTGACTTGGTGCCCCTCAACTGCGATGGATAGCCCTCATACGAAGAGTAACTTGCTGATTCAGGCGCACCTTTCGGATTTGGAGTTGCCTATCTCTGATTACGTGACCGATTCGAGGCAGGTGTTGGATCAGACGGTGAGAGTTTCTCAGGCGATGGTCGATGTTTGTGCCGAGTCCGGTTGGCTTCGTACTGCCTTCCATTGCATCCATCTCCTTCAAATGTGCATTCAGGGCCGTTGGTGTTCAGATTCGACCCTCGCCTTCCTGCCGGCGTGCAAAACGGAACAGGCGTTGCAGAGACTGGCGAAGAGCGGCATTTCCGATCTGCCCCACCTCATTCACACCTCTCCGTCAGAGATTGCTCGTATTCTTGGACCTGTCTCGTCTCAAAGAGACCTGAGGACCACGCTCGCCATTATCAAGACTCTTCCGGCCATTGACATCAAGCACAAGGTGCAGAGACTCGTGTTGAACGAAATCGGACAAACGGAATGCACGCTCAGCGTCTCGCTCAATCGCACCTCAGACGTGCCAAGCGCAAGAGAAGGCATCTACGCGCCGAAATTCACGAAGCACAAGGGCGAGGGATGGTGGATCATCGTAGGAAACGAGAAGACTGGAGAACTGCTGGCGCTCAGGAAGATCAACAACTCGAGGCCGAAGATGAACGCGCAACTCACATTCGTCATGGAAGAGAAACAAGACCTCACGCTGTACTTCATGAGCGACTGCTACATTGGACTGGACCAACAGTACACCATCAGAATGGATTGAAACTTGGAAGAGCATCTCAAAGAGGCGACCTTCAACACCGTCATTGGAACCACCAAATGTAACCCCTCATTGCATTCTGTTCCGCAAAACTTGCTTCCCCTTCTCTTCTCTCCCCTTTGCGATACGAAATGACATGTGAAATGGGAACTTGGGTCCTGATTGGCAGACATCTTCCAGAAGCCGATCGAAATCGTCTACATTTGGCTCACTTTCAGTACAAACGTTACTTCGTGGTCGCAAGATGTCCTCTACGTTAAGGAGAAGCGATATCCTCAATGTCGCCGATGCTGCTACCAGAGGTGCCAGATGAGCTACAGCCTCCAGATTTCGGAGGATCTGTAGCTGATGAGGCACCTGCATTGGCCGCGAGCCAAACCTTGATGAAGAAGTCTCCGCCGCGTTTGCGGAACTTGTCTTCATCAAAGCCTGCCAACTTGAGCGCTTCGTGAACGTCGGTGTGGATGATGGAAGGTCCAGGTTTCTTGGAGTTGCCAGAGCAGTCGAGGAAGCGCATATATTCGTCCAGGATGAGGTAAGACGTGCGCATTGTGCTGTTGTCTTCGTCTACGAGACACTTCCGGTCCGAATGGCGGGAGAGGAAGGACTTGAACTGAGGATCGGTGATGAGGAACTTGCGCGCGTCTCTCAGGCTCTGCTCTCCATCATTCTCGCCCTCGATGATCAGACATTGGAAAACCTTCCAGCGGACGGGGTTGAGTTCAGAAATCCTTTGGTTCATGTTCTCTTCCCAGTTGTAGGTGTTCACGACGGTGTTGATTTTGAAGTCTATTCCAAACTGTCTGCACCACTCAGCCGCTTGTCTTGCATGCAGAATTTGATTACCAGGCTTGCCATTCGCAGATCTACCGATCTTTTTGTTCACCTCCTCATCAAACGAATCGCAGGAGATGGCCAACATGTCGACGAATTGGCCGTACGTCTCCATCCACTTCTGTTTGATCAGGCTACCATTAGACACGATGGAAACGCACAACTTCAACTCTTGCTTACAGAACTGACACATTTGTCCCAACAGCCTGGGTTCCAAGAACGGTTCGCCGCCTGCAAAGTTGATCTTCATCATGCCAGCCTCCTTCAATTTGCGCAACCCAATTTTGATCGAATCGAGGCTTTCTACGTGACTTGTTTGCGCGGTGTGGAAGCAGAAGCCACATCCGAAGTTGCATTGGCGAGTGAAGTGGTAGTTGACGGCAAACGGTGTGCAAGCAGGGCGTCTCCATCGGGCGGAATAGAGGAAATAGAAGATTGAGGCAATTACAAGCGCTACGATGGTGAGCACGAGGCGATGATACATGGTGGGCATGTGAAGAGTGGTGTTGGGAAATGTCGGCGCCGCAGGGGGCTCCTCTGCGGATTCACTGTGCCGCGTTTGGGCTCACTGCGCGCACGCGCACACAATTGACGTTGTTGGACTCAGTCGCCTATACAGAGCTGTTTGATTGCTTCATTATGTTGCTGACATGCGTGAATATTGCGAGAACGAGAGAATTGGGAATCGACTGCTGCCTCGGTGCGAAGGAGAGCTCAAATGGAGGCGTGGCGAGGAAGAGTTGCAGCAGAGGCGCTCGCGCCTTTTCTCGTCCACTTCTCCCCACCCGCCGTTTGTCCTCATCGCCCTCTTCGCCTCCTCCAAATGATAACATCGAGATCGAGGCCAAGTTCTTCTTCACACAGGCGGATGCGGAGAGGATTGCAGCGCATCCGGAGGTCAAACTTGTGAAGACGAAAACGTTCACCGACGTCTACTTCGATTCCCCTGCTCGCGGCTTCCCGCTCACGACTCGAGACATCTGGCTGAGGCAAAGGAGTGGCAACTGGGAAGTCAAGGTACCCATTGGTTATTATACACACAGCAGGACCTCGTTTGGACCGAAAGGCAAGGAAGAAGGTCGCGATCGCAAAAACTCCTCGCGCAGTACCAACACTGACTCCTACGTCGAAATAGAAGCTGAAAATGACATACTCCGCTTCTTGCGTGAGCGACGCTTATTGAATAACGACACTCTACCACTGCAGAAAGGCGAATCACTGGAAGTTTCTCTGAGAGCGAATGGATTCGAGCCCTGTGCCACCATCACCACTCATCGCTCCAGTTACCTCCATAGAGACGTTGGAATCGATCTCGATCGCGCAGAACCGCTGAATTACAGAGTAGGAGAGCTCGAGGTGATGGTCACAGGCGATTCTCAAGCTTCGGCGCGTCAGGACGCCCTCCACAAGATCCAGGCCGTCGCAAACTGCCACCATCTCGATATTAGAAACGGAATGAGAGGAAAGGTGCTGGAGCACTTGCGAGTCTTCTCGCCAAAGCACTATCAGGCCTTAGATGACTGTGGACTTTTGGAATCGAAAGGCATCAACAAGAACCCCGGCGATCCGGGCTCCCAACAGCATTAGCTACCTTGTAATGTAAGACAAAAGTTAAGTCGAATGGGGTGTACAGAATGATTGGTTCGAGTGGACAGATGTGCCGCCTCTATGACGGAAATAATTCTTCGGTTCGATCCTGGAGCCATTTCAAGGCCTCATGGGCTTAAAGGGTGAGATAGAGCAACAAAGGGTTCCTTTTTAGGCTGAATCATCTCAATTTGACTTGAAAATCAGGTGTAGAAGGACAAGCTATGTATTTGAAGCTACCGAAATGGAGAAGAGCGTTTGGGGGTTTACGCTGCACCGACAGTTGCTCTTTCGCACTCATTCCTGTGCTTTGGTACGTGAAACATGCGGGGTTTCAGTCTAAAGGAATAGCTCATCATGTCTTTAACCGATTTTGACACTTTTTATTCCATTGACTTGTCGTATTGATCCAAAACAGGCAGAACTTGGTGGAATCGTCGCCAACTGCCCAAAACCCCGCATTCTGACGTCTTCAACATCTCATTTGAGTCCTTTTATCCCATGATTTTGTGTGTTCTCACGAATTAGAACTAGAAACAATGACTATGGGACCAAGAGAGGCGTTGAGGATGCTGCGAGAGGCGATGGAATCAAACGAAGACGAAACGAACGCGGATCCCGCTCTGTTTACATCTCTCCTCTCTTCTCAAGGTCGTGATGGATGTCACAGATTTATGCATCTCATTGAAGAGGCAGAAAAGGAGGTGGAATTGCATTCTGAAGACAGACCGGCGAGTTGGGCTGGAACGCTCATTGTCCTTGAAGGTTTAGATGGCGTAGGCAAGACTACCACTTCCAATGCCCTTGTCGCAAGTATTAATAGTAGTGTATCCCCAACTGCTTGTGGTTTCCCATCTGATGCCGGTGATGGCGAGAAAGGCGTCCATCAATCTGCCTCGCTTCTCCGCACACCTCCAGCCTCTCTTTCTTCATTTCGCGATACCTTTGATCGTCTGGAAGACAGCCCGCTTCTGAGGAGAGCCTATTACACGCTTGGAAACATCCTTACCAGTAAACGTATCCGGACCAGTGACGAGAAATCGATGTTCGTTCTGGATCGATTTTGGTCGTCCACCTACGCCTACCAAGTCGCTACTGATCTCTCAAGCCAATCTTCATCGTATCAACAGAGAACCAATGATGGTGACGAAGGAGAGGTGACATCTGCGATACAATGGCCATGGTACCTGGTGAAACCCACTCTCCTCGTTCTCCTGGTCGTCCAAGAATCCATCCGCATCCAACGCATCCAAAGTCGAGAGGAAACTCTCACTGCTGAAGAGGATATGCTGAAAAGGAAGCAATTGTTCCGAGAACTCGTGTTGAGCCTGTATAGGTGCATGCCGGACGTGGTGGAGATCGACAACGCAAATCCGACAGAGGAGACTGTGTATGCTATTCTTGGACACCTCACCAGCTCGAACCAACACCAAAGACTGGCTACATACACATCAACATCATAAGGCGGCAATCTGACATGACTTGAAAGCCTCACGACAAAATCCAGGCGACCCACTTCCGGACGATCGATCTCTCGTAGAAGACCAACGCACACGTCATGTGAAGCAGAATAACCGAGTTTGGATAGATGAAGGGTTGGATGGCAACTTCCGATCGATCTCCTTGTCGTCGGTCGCCCAATCTCCAGACGGAAGATCGATCTCTCGTAGAACCCAAATTGTAGAATAGACATCGCGATCGAATGTGGGGGCGGACAGAGACTGTGCAAGTTCTTTAGAGCGCTCTAGACTCTGGTTCCCACTCCTGGCGTCGCATTTCGAATCATGGCCTCGAGGCAGCTACGTCAAGCTTTGAGCGATTTCCCTCCCGAATTTCTAAGTATGAAGTCTGGTCGAAAGGCTTATAAGCGACTGATGAAGATGCACCTCTTGGCACAGATGATGGAGCCTCCCGAAGATCAGCCCGTCTACAACGATTCCTGGTGGATAGAGACATTCCCGCATCTCCCAGATTCCCAAATGATCTCGTTGTATCGTATGTCCCGAGCAACATTCACAGACGTCCTCACTGCCGTTCGCGATGCAGCGCCGGAATCTCATTGCATCTAGTTTTGCTAGCTTCTACATTGCCCTCAAGGTCTCAGTGGGCTGTCACATGGTTGTTGAAACTGGTGCTGACCAAAGAGATCGGCGTCAGGCAACTCGAGTGGAAGATCGCGTACAGAGTGTGTTGTTGCGGCATGTACGAATTAAGAGTGTCTTCGAAACTTGAGCGAATTCCATCCCAAATCCTTCACAGGAGGCATATTACAGTGTTGAAGGGCAACATTGATGATTGCACTTGCCTTGTTCGAGGTCCTTCCGCCCTCAGCATGTAAGAAGAAGCCAGACACGTCGTTATTGACTCGAAACAGGAAGCGAACGGCTTGGATGGTTGTATGGAGAACATCTGCCACAAAACATGGGGTCACCCCTACCGATGTGGGGTGTAGTCCTCACTGGTTTCAAAAAATCATACATTCGTCAGGTGGGATCTTCGCACAGCGTGGGCGGAACCCTCATCCCTGCCACCAAGACGGTATTGCGAGTCGCATCGCATCCAATTATTCTGTCACTTGCACCACGCGATCTTGAGCAGAAGTGATCATTTGGCCATTGTACCCACTCCCCTAGGACTGGGTGCCAGAGGGGGAGCCAAGGGGAGAGCCGAGCGCCCTCGATCTCCTCACCCCAGTCTTCCTCATGAAGCGCTCCGCTCGAGATGCCTTCTCCACTCGCACGGTGATTGACGACTCCGTCATGGAGATTACGACGCTTGGCGCCGGCAGTGAAGTCGGCCGTTCGTGCATCTTGTTGAAGTACAAAGGCAAGACGATTATGCTCGACTGTGGTGTTCATCCTGCGTATTCTGGCGAAAACTCTCTTCCTCTCTATCAGAACATCGATGTGAAGTCAGTAGATCTGCTCCTCGTGACTCAGTACGTTCGAGAATTGCTTTTGCGTTCTTCGCCCTCCTTTGCCATCCACTTTCCGCTTCATACCCTCTCTCTCCTCCTCTCCTCACCTCATTCCTCCTTCTCTCTAACTCCTTCTCCCCCTTTCTCGCCGTTTCACCCCTATCAGCTTCCATCTGGATCATTCAGGAGCGCTTCCAAACTTTCTGGAGAAGACGAACTTCGAGGGCGCCGTGTATATGACCCATCCGACTAAGGCTATTACAAAGATGATCTTGATGGACTTCATTAAAGTGAGTCATACTCCAGATGACCTTACGCTGTTTTCTGAGGAGCAAATCTCGAGTGCAATGCGCAAGATCAAGACGGTTCACTATCACGAAGAGGTGGTCTACAAAGGGATCAAGTTCTGGTGCTATAACGCTGGTCATGTGTTGGGCGCCGCAATGTTCATGATTGAGATCGATGGGGCGCGTGTGCTCTACACAGGAGACTACTCTCGTCAGGAGGATCGTCATTTGAAAGCCGCCGAGTTGCCCGAGTTGCGCCCTCATGTTTTGATCGTTGAATCCACCTATGGCACTCAAAATCACGAATCCAAGCAAGTGCGAGAGGAATCCTTCATTCGAAGTGTCCACGATACAGTCGCTGGAGGCGGGAGAGTGTTGCTTCCGGCGTTCGCACTCGGTCGTGCTCAGGAGCTACTTTTGATTCTCGACGAGCACTGGAAGTCTCACCCCGAATTGAAGGACGTGCCAATCTACTTCGCGACGTCGCTGGGAAAGCGATGCATGATCGTATATCAGACTTATGTGGACATGATGGTCGACCGCATTCAGAAGCGCCTCGCTTATGACAACCCCTTCGTCTTCAAACACATCAGAAATCTTCTCTCCGTTGATAAATTCCACGATACCGGGCCTTGCGTGGTCATGGCAAGTCCAGGAATGCTGCAATCGGGACTCAGCAGAGACCTCTTCGAGCGCTGGTGCTCAGACTCTCGAAACACCGTCATTCTCTCAGGATACTCCGTGGACGGCACATTGGCAAGCGAAATTTCAAAGGAGACTCAGTCGCAGACCATCGTATCACTCAAAACGCACAGAACGTTGCCACTCAGAATGAAGGTGCACACCATGTCCTTTTCGGCGCACGTAGACTACGCTCAGAACGCATCCTTCGTCAAAACGTTGCAACCCACGCATATCGTCCTTGTACACGGAGCAGTGGATCAAATGAGAGCATTCAAGAAGCAAATGGTGGAGCACTTCCCCAAGGAGAGAGTTCACGCACCAAGGAATTTGGAATCCATCTACATCAACTTCGAACTCAACAGAACGTGCCTACTCTTTGACGACGAAGCGAAGGAAGAGTTCAAGGAGGATCAGGCGAGAGAAGAGGAGAAGATTGCAGAGTCGAGTGGTGCTGCTGCTGTCCCAAAGGTGGCCAAGAGTGAAGGCGATGATTCATCAGACGCAACAACAACAACAACAACAACAGCAGCTTCACCGGCATCAGCATCAGTAGCATCAGCGGAGTCAGCGACGAATGAAACTTCAAGCAGCAAGATGGATCAGGACGAATCCCCATCAAATACGTCTACAAGTCAAGTGCAAGGAGAGATTCAACAACAACTGCAGCAGCAGCCAATCGAACACATTCATGGAGTGATGCTCGTCAAGAACTTTGACCACAAGCTCGTCGACATCGGTGACCTTCACTACCTCAACGAATCTGGTCTTGTAACTACTATTGTGTCTCAGCGTGTCAGAGTCCCTATGGGAACCATCAAATTCGAGGACATTCCTCACTACATGGGCCAACTCTTCTCAGAACTTGAAGGTCCATCTCCTGGAGAAGACGGCAAATTGGTCATCACCATCAACGGCACAGTCAAAATCATCGAGTCAGAGAAGAAGCACCTTCAAATACGATGGAATTCGACAATGGTGGACGATATGATCGTGGATTCAATCCTCGCAGTGCTCTCTCACGTTCAGGCCAACCCATTCGCCATCACCCCTGCCCCCTCATCATCATCTTCTTCTTCTAAGGCAACACCCAAAATCAAGCAAGAAACCCCATCCTCTGAGGAGAATCAAGCCCTCGTCAAGGACCTGGGGAAGCGAGGCATTCTTGGTGGTCTCAACTCAGATGCTAGCGATATCGACCAACTCTACGCCATTGTCCCATTCTTGAAGAACCAATTCAATTCCGTCGAAGTGGACGCTCAGACACGATCGTTGACAGTCACTCTGGACGAGGAGACGGCGACGTTCGACATGGCATCTCGATACGTCACCAGCAGCAGTCCTGAACTTGAAGAGCGACTCAATTCCCTACTCGACAACATCGCAGCTGTAGTTTTCCCTCTGACTGTATAGCATGCTCTATCCAAGTGTGTGAGAGAGACGATGAAATCGCCCAATCTCCCTTTCCCAACGCTGCCTCCTCTCAACTACGTGTACAATATGGACATAATGTAACCAAGATTGAATTTCAAATCGGTACAGGCATTGCTACATTGCAGCTTAGTCTGCAGAACGCATTAGGAGGTAAACCATCTGATCGACAGTGATCGAGCCAATATCGTGTTGGTTGACTTTCAATGTCATCAACAATCCTCCATAGCTGACATAAATGGTACTGCGATTCAAGAAAAAACGGATGAACAGTTAGAAGAAGGTCATATGCAAGAGAAACAAGGGATCAGAAGTGTCGGAATCGAAGAGTGCACGTACAGCCTTCCGTTGGCCTCACTAATCTTGAACACCTTGCCGTGCATGGCATATTCGTAGTCATCGAGAAGAGAAGGGATACGAGACTGGTCATAAACGCCAGTACTAGGAGCATTGGTGAGAGAAAGCGTGGAGGCCAAAACGAGCGTGAAACGCTTATCGTGACTCATGGGGTAGATCTCTGTGTTGATGTCGATCACAAGCTCAGCATCGGAAGCATCACTATGGCAGTCAAACCGAGTCACTACAGCGAAGAAGCGTTAGAGAGGAGAGTTTTTGGTTCGGAGGATTTCAAGCCCAGATTTCGACGATAAGCACGCACCTCGATCGAAATACTTGCCATCCTTGTTGACTTGCTTCACTTGAAAGATGGAGTCGAAGAGAATGGTAGACATGGGTGATGGACCACTGCCGCAACGACTAATATGCTCGGCCGAGTAACAGATTAAGATCGTCTCGCTTTTCAATCTCATCGTTACGGCTGATCTGTCCATCCCCATGAACACCCAGAAATCTACTACTACTCCCGATGAAGGTCCGTGAGACTTCGATATCCCCTGTTTCAAAGCTGGTAGATGACGATTTTGGTTGAGAGATGCTAACCTTCCGTTTCTAGTGAGCGATAGGCCTGATCAGTTCCAAGAGTTGGGTCTTGATGCAGTATGGTCTGTGAATACTGCGAAATCAGGCTTTGGAGTGGATCATCTTTGCGATGAAGACCTCACGACCTTCTGGCAGTACGCACTCGAGTGCTGCACGTTTTTCCCTTACATTGTTGCCCTCTTGTGACAGATCAAGTAGTAACCCCCTGCATTATTTCGTTTCGATAGATCTGATGGCATACAACCCCATGCTGTGTCGATTCAACTCCCTAATCGCTGTCGCATCGCTCTCGTAGCTCTCTACGTCAATGTGGATCAAGATCAAAGCTATACTCCGTTTCAAGTCAGTATTCGAGCAGGAACGATATGGAGTGACCTAGAAACGGTGTCGACGATGCAATTGGACACACCTAGAGGATGGCAGGTGATTGACTTGCGAAACGAAGACGAAGAGTGCCCATTTGTCAGCATGGTTCAACTTCTCGTTCACTCCAACCACGACCAAGGAAGAGACTCCCACGTTCGCTTGCTCAAGGTGTATGGGCCAGCACCACAACGCACATCTGGACTTCGCATGCGATCTCATCTCCGCTGAGAGCAAAAAGGACTTCCTTTTGGACATCTCCCCAATCCGACCCCTCGCTTTAACCCTTCAATCGCTTTACAAGTCCCACATTCGCGAGCTGTTCTTCTGAGACAATATGTTGCAAGTGCCTTCGAAACGTGCTGATATGCCCTGCCAACCGACCTGTCCTTCTGCAGTCCCTTCTGTACTTCGTTGCTTGGTAGTAACTGTATCACTGCCTTCATAGAGGTGCGTTTGTCGCGTTCCATTGAATCAGCGGCGAAATCCAAGTGTGTTGAGGCCGTGCACGCAGGGAATTGCGAAGTGCGACGCACCTTCCGCACCTTCTCGCTCCCTCGTCGTTTCTCGCCCCTAGTGATGTCCTCTTCCATCTCTACTGCTCTATTCACTTTTCCCTTGGTAGCGCGTCTCCGTTCGTATGGGTAATGTCGACTGTGTGAGGTGTTTGAAGGCGATTGACCGAAGTCTTTCGGAGTCCGGAGTTGCACGACCTTTCTGCTCTCTCCAATGTCACTCTAACTCCATTTACCTTCTCTGTTTGAATCTCCCGCACGCGTAGCATTCATAAATTGCGCATGCAGGCTCACATCGATGGCGTCTGTGAGTAGTCACATCAAGTGTCCGGATTTGTCGCCGTTGCTCGATCTCGCAGAATCACATCCACTCTCCACTGGTCCTTTTCTCATCCACGAGTTGTCGGGTCACAAGATACAGCTACATAGCGCCGTTCTAGACGCGTACGAACTAGATGCGTCGAAGTTTGCCTTCCTTCAGCTTTCCCCTCTGTCGATCCACTCCATCCTCCCCTTTCTTCGTCTCCTGTATCGTGGCTTTCCTAGTCTAAAGCCAGCAGTTATTTGGAGCAAAGGTCATCTGCGACACAAGTGCGACTGCATCTACCTCTCTCTCAAATCTGGCCTCTCTCCCGTGCCTCTTTGCTTCCCCAAAGCTCTGTACGACTTCGTGAAGTTAGGTCATGATCTTGCCAACGTGAAATCCTCCTCAGATCCGCACGCCATATTGAAACTTACCGAGCCGGCGCCTCCTTCCGCGCGCCAGATTCAGGAGGATCTCGTTGAGGCCTTCCTTCACGTTTGGTACTCTTGTGAGCGCAACACTGAGACTCTCTCTTCGCTCGTCCAGAGCCTTCGCCTCTTTCCTCATTTCTTCGTCGAGAATGCGGAGGCTTTGAAGCACGCCGCTGCGGAGGACTTTGCACTCTTCATTAAGCTCGCACAGCTGCACAGTAACGGTGGCAGTCATTCAGGAGAAAGCGTCACGACTGGAAGTTGTATCGTGGTGAGCGACGTATTGAATACGCCAAGAACAGGATCGTGGACGAGAGACGAGGCAGCGAGAGCGTCACAACACTCACCCACGTCCTCTTCTCTTTCTTCGACACCATCGCCATCCCCTGTCGCCTCGTTCGTAGTAACAGCAGCAACAGCAGCAGCGGCAACAACGACGTCATCATCGGCATCATCACCAAAATCACCCTTCTCGTCGGCGTCCTCGTCTCCTTCCTTCTCATCTCTCGCTCCCCCCTGCTCCTCTTCCTCCTCTTCCTCTTCCTCCACTTTGCTCATCACATACATCCAGAGACTTGGAGAGTCTAGTCAGAGACTGCACTCGATGCCAATCGGCAACCACCATCACACCATCTGCACCAACGCCGAAAGCAGCGCAAGTCCGGATATCACTAACACCACCATCCACAACAATAACGATAGCAATAGCATTAGCGGCAACAACGACGGTGACAGCGGCGGCAGCACAAAAGCGATGGAAGATCTCTTCTACTACTTCGTCCT
>Ga0307375_10001842_pt1 | contig 22437 bp, 21 predicted proteins | sample TR1MG_FD_202531 | JGI IMG/M metagenome (GOLD analysis project Ga0307375, IMG submission 202531) | Soil microbial communities from Risofladan, Vaasa, Finland - TR-1 | ecosystem: Environmental > Terrestrial > Soil > Coastal area > Acid sulfate soil | place: Finland: Risofladan, Vaasa | collected...
GCTCAATAGTTTCTGTATCTCACTCACATAATAGAGCCATAACTTCTCGTCTTCAGGGCAGGTATCGCACAAAGCATCAATTTCATCGCCAGAAAGATGAATGATCCGCATACGTCCGTTCTGACTGAAGCCAGCCATTTTGAGCAATTCATGGATGCCCCTTACCCTGTCACCCTGCAAAGCAGATGTATGGTGATTACGAAGTAGCATGGAGACATTTTTTAACAACTTTTTTGGCGATGCTTCTTTCATTGGCTGTCACCACTCGCGCTTACCCAATTCATCGTTCTAATTTTCCTGATATGCAAACCTGATAGCAGCAAAAATAGTTTACGTACAAAACGTAAGACTGTTCATCAGAATCATCCTATGCCACTGAGCGTCAGAATATGTCGCAATAATCTGCAGACATTTATTTCTGTAGGTATGTCAGCGCTTTTCCATCACCGTTAATGAGCGACATTTCACCGCACCCATCTTAAAACCTTTTTTGTGACGTCCTTTTGGACGAATTAGATATTCCATTTCGATCAACACATTCACTTGTCCGCGCCGGCATTTTGTGTGGTCATCAGGTCGTACTTGGTAGGCATTTGGACTTGATCTCTTCCTTCGCACTGAATCCCAATCCGGGTCAAACGCTTCTATCCACCCGTTAGATTTTCCTAGCAGAAGAATTGCATGGCCACCCGCGTCTATGTCACACACTGCCACTTGATTTTTGAAGTTTAGTTTTCGAAGCGCGCCTTCGACTTCCACGCCCAAATAATTGCTCACGCGAAGACCCGTGCGAATTTGCACAGCCTCCAATACTGTACTCATATCACTTTTGAGTTTCCCTTGGGTATCAACACCTTCATCAGTGAGTAGTGCATGAAGCAAACGGTAAACGAGTCCTGGCATTTTGTTCTTATCCCCATACAGCATGATCAAACCATTGAGCATCGACGTAACCCAGCACGAATAAGGAAGTAGTTGATAAGAGAGTGGCTGCATATCAGGCTCACCACATCATTTCAAGCGCACTGTCGGTAAACAGTCGGCTATCCCGTATATAGCGTTGCATCATTGCCTCAGATTGATGTCCGGTTTGCTGACAGATTTTCCAAGAACTCACTCCAGACTTCACCGCACTCGTGACAAAACCAGCGCGCAAACTATGCCCGGAATAATTGCGCTCATCGAGACCGGCCTTGTTGGCATGTTCTTTGACGATCAAAGCAACGGATTGAGGTGACAATCCTTGCCCTGTCACCTTCCCATAGCGATCAACTCGCCTGAATATGCAGCCCGATTTGATCTGAGATTGTGCCAGCCAATCCATAGCTGCCTGTGCTGGAGACAATTTCCCACGGACAAATGGAATTGCAATGTCACGCCCCTTCCCTACTTGATCGGTCTTGCCACGCCGCATATGTATGATCATTCCTTCGTCCACAAACAGAATATCCTCGACCTGGATGGATACCAGTTCAGCACGGCGAAATGCCCCAGCAAAGCCGATCAGCAGCAATGCCTTGTCGCGCATTCCCTTCATACCTTGCAGCCCCTTAACCATCTTCTGCACATCACGCATGAGCGTTGGATGTACACGTCGTTGAGCACATCCATAAGTTCGCCGGATTCCATGCAATGTTGCCTTGACCATCTCAGAATGTACCGGAGATGGCAGCCGATTTATGGTGTGCGCTTTGGCTATCGCAACGACGCGCCGACTCAATGTTGCGAATGACAATTTATCGGCATGCACGGCCAAATAGGATGCTACGCTTTCAGGTGTCGCTGGGATGCATCCGCCCCACTCCATAAAATGTTTAATGTCGCTACAGTAAGCGCGGCGCGTATTGTCTGAGAGTGACGCTTGTAAATATTGTCCGACCAACTGAGACGGCTTGCTTAGCGTTTTGCGGGATTGGCGATGCGAGTGATGCATGCTTTTTGCTTCACGCACACGACGGCTTATCGGATTGCCCCTTTTGTTTTCATTCATGATTTTTCCTAAGGTGGTTTGAACGGCCAACTCCGATACTGAGTGTTATCAATAACAAGATGGCCGCTACTCTATTGTTAGTTTTATGAAAATAGGCCCGCTTGGTTTATTCAACTTCACGGGCCTGAGTGGTGTGGCGTTTTCATTTATTTCGCTCCCATAACGCCACCAAAAGAGCTTGTTGTTTTATTGCGCGCAAAGTTGTGCCTGCCTGTGTATTGGCCTCCTTTCTTGAATTCTGTAACTCTTGGATTGACTGCCTGATGCTTGGCAGACATTGCATAAGGGTGTTGCTAGGATGGTGATACTGGCTTGCTTCACCGTAGTTTGATTGTTACATTTACAACTTGTATGCCTGTGTTTCCTTAGTGATCAATACTCTTCAGGTAACAGCAAAGTAGTACTACTTCGATCTGCCTCGGTAATGATCCAGATTCGATTTTCTCCAACTGAATAGCTCGATAAAATTCGGCAGCCATTTATGACTGAGTATTCGTTTTCCTCGGCATCTTCTGGTGGTACGTTTCCCCAATCGCCACTTTGATGACGTTGCAATAGATCGGCAGCATTCACTGCCCCACGATCCAACATATCCAACGCACCAGGGGTTGCGACAATTTGTCCTAATGAAAAACAGATTGTCTTGCTTCTCTTGTCGTTATTATTTACTTGGTCATTTACTGAATTCATGATCATCTCCTTTCGATGAACGAACGAAATTAGCCAAGTGCTAAAAAGCTCCTGGTTTGATTCATTCAGTTTGGTTGTACTGCTATAGGTAAAGCTGGGAAGTGATGCAGTGTGTCTCGGTGCGATTTTTCAAACTATTTAGATGTTGACAGCATCAAAATCAATGTATTGATTAAATATGTTTTGCACAGTTTATTATACAGCATTTAAGTAAACAAAACAATGTTTATCTTTAATATTCAATGTATTATATTATTTCAATAATTGTACAAATTAAGTAGATCCTTATCAAATTCCGTTGGTCTTTGAGTAACTATTGTGCTGGGGATTATTCGCATAATTCACTTTTAGTTTGAGAGATTTTTCAGTACGACCTTCAAATCTCTGCTTACAGCCGGGCTCACAAGTTTTTTATTTATCGCATTTTCAATAGATTCACAAATTACATTCTTAAATACCGACACAAGTTGTGACTTGTTATTACTTCCTTCAACAAAAACCAATTTCTTTATCTTCTGACTGCACTTTACAGATTCAGTTTCAACCCAATCGATCTCTCTGTCAGTATTAAATCCTGAATAAACAGATAAATCTAAATTATGCTTTTTATCGGGCTTTACACTGAATAGAAACCCATACTGAATCCGAGTCCAAGGGTCTGGTGCTTTGCAAATATTCTCGGATGCATGAATGAATATCTCTCCGCCAGTTCTCGCAAGAGGATGAAGCACTACTTTATCATCCTCAATTTCCTTTGCATCCTTAAGCACCTTTGTTAATTTCTTCTGAGAAAAGTACGGATTGAAAGTAAAGTCAATTGTTGCTTTACGATTTATACCCTTAATTTCAAAAAATGCAGATGAAATATCTTGAGCAATAAGACGCATGTTGCTCAGCATATTTCGAAATTGCTCTGGGCCATTTGAGAGCTGATTTTCAGAAATTTTATGATTGGAACCTGTATATGGATTTACGAATCGATGGAAAAATTTAAAGAGTCCTTCTTGATCAATGTTATTCATTACTACTCCCTTATCTTGGAGGTAATCCAAAAACATCTTGGCCACAATACTTTGCGAATTTTCCAGATGAGCAGACAACCCACCTAAATAACAATGCTTTCCACCCATCCCCAGCTTCTTCAACTCAACGAGTTCTTTTTTACTCAAAGAATCTTTGGTTAAAACAAGCAAGCAACAGTCATTGTGTTGGAGACAATACTCAACATAATCTTTAAGTTGGGTTTTTCCTGTTTCTTTAACCTCTGTCAGACTGTCGTCCCACTTAATTTCTATTAAAACTACAGGCACTGTATCTTGGTCTTTGCGAAAAACCGCCAAATCTGCTCGCCTCGACTTTTTATACACAAACTCTTCTTCGATCCGATAGTCAGACGACAAGTTGATGTTTAATTCATTACGAATTAATTCTTTAAATCCTGCATTGTCATCCTTCACCCACTCGAGAATTATCTTTCCAATGTACCTGCCACCGAAGTCTGCACTTAACCACCTTTTGACTTCTGAAAAAAATGCCATTTACCACCCCCGTGAGAATTAACAATTAAAGCACGTCGCGGTACATGTCCCGTGGCTTTATACGCATCATAGTTGAATCATGTGCGCATGCCAAACCCTTCAAGAAATCGACAAGACCCTACGCTGATTGCGCTAGGAGCGACAATTAAACGCATACGTCTTTCAAAGGGAATTTCACAAGAAAAGTTGGCACTACTGGCGGAAGTTGATCGGAGCTATGTTGGCCGGGTAGAGCGCGGCGACAACAATGTTGCGGTTCTGACGTTGTCGAAATTGGCGCTCGCGTTGGATATGACGATGGCTAAATTGATGCTAAAGGCAAAACTGTAGCGCCCAGCTCAGCAACATCGTCCAACCATCACGAATGACTTATTGCCAATGGCATTTGGATCGGTAACAATCCTATTTTGGCAATTCATTCAATCAAGGGAGACACACGCATGAACCGCAAAGAATTGATCGACGCACTGGCCGCCAAGACTGATAGCACTAAAGCCGACGCCGATCGCAATATCACTGCATTGATCGACATCATCACCGCCACCCTCAAAAAGGGCGACAACGTTGCACTGGTCGGTTTTGGTACATTCGAAGTTCGCAAGCGCGCAGCACGCAATGGTCGCAATCCAGCCACCGGGGCTCCCTTGAAGATTAAGGCATCTAAGGCCCCGGCCTTTAAGGCAGGCGCTGCGCTTAAAACCGCGGTGAACGGCACCAAGAAATAAAACGCGCTAAACTTGTTTAATATCGAGCCCTCGTTAGCCATGCTGACGGGGGCTTTGTTCATCGATTGCGATGAAAAGCAGCCTAGTAGCGATAAACGCTGTTATCGATAGTTAGTTTTTTTACACTCAGAGATCAAACGTCCGGTTACTAGCCTGCCGGAAGCAGAGCGTCGTGACATGCTCCTTTCGACACTCTATAGTGGCCCGTCAGCACAATCACCAAAATGGTCCGTTCCTCTGCCTAAGCTGGCGCTGGCAATTTCCTGAAAAGGCGGTCGGTTCAAACTGCGGTAGGGTCCGCTTTCAATTTTTTCGAGCCGTCACTTTCGACACGATCCAGATACTCGATTTTCTCGGAAGTTCAAGTTTGAATTCAGCCGGCGACAAAAGCATAGCTTTTGGCGGCCGGCTGGAATGATGGGCTGGGCATGTCATTCGGAGCATTCCTAGATATGCCGGGCAACGAAAAACATTTGCTCAGCCTATATTGTTACTTACCACATGCCTGCTTGCAGGCATCAAAATTATTGCGTGCCGCGGCCAAGCATTGACGCAGTTCTTGTGGCTCCTTCTCGGGGTAATTACACAACTTCACCGCAGTTCTATTTTCATCCTTGCAATATTGCATGCAGGCATTGTCAGATGTGGCTTTAGAATTATCAGATGTAGCTTTAGACTTTATAGGACCGCCTTCGTCGGGACATTGTGGGCACCCACTTTTTGGGCATCCGTACTGGCAAGGGTCCACGGTCTGGGCCGAGCTAAAGTTGCTCAGCGAAATTCCAGCTAAAAAAGTAAAAAGTAATAACGAAATAATGCTTTTCGAGGACATAATAATTTCCCTCCTTTGGTTGATTCCCATCATAAAAGTAAGGGGCTGCGCGAGGGTTTATTCGCGCAGGAATCTTCCACCGATAAAATTGGCACCTGATTAAGCCAACTGATTTTCATACGTTGCTGGCGATACGTAGTTTAAAGACGAGTGCATTCTACTATGGTTATAGAAAGGAAAATAGCTGCGCAATACAGTAAGCAATTGGCGGTCCTCGGCAAAGCTGTTGCCATGAATCACATCCGCCTTCATCTAATGGAAGAACGACTCCATGAACGCATTGTCCGTGACCTTGCCCGGACGGTTCATGCTCTGGGTGATCTGCAATTGTTTGAGCCGCTCGCGGAACGCATTGACATAGTATTCAATACCCCGATCCGTGTGGAAGATCAGCCCAGGTGGCGGGCGGCGCCTGGCCACCGCATGATTGAGCGCACGCAAGGTCAATGCAACATTCCTCTGTCGCCCTAAAGCCCAACCGATGATGAGTCGCGAACAACGATCCATCACCACCGCCAGGTAACGGTAGATCGAACCCACTTTGAGATACGTGATGTCAGCAACCCACACCTGATCCGGCACTGCCGCCGGATGCTCATGTTGCTGGTTGGGCAGGCTGCCGAAGAATTTCTTCAGGTTGGGCGAGGTATAGCGCAGGGTAGCCCATCGACCCTTGATGCCAAGTCGGCTCATCAATCTGGCCACCCTGTTCTCACCTACAGACACGCCCAACTCCTGCAACCGTTGATATACCCTGGGACTGCCATAGGTACCGCGACTGGCCTGATGCACTCGCTTGATCTGGCCGGTCAAAGACTCATTCTCCTGCGTACGATGGCTGGGGCCACGACTGCGCCAGGCATAAAACCCGGCACGGGTGACGCCATACACACGGCACATCAACGCGATGGAATGGTTTTTCCGGTGCGCTTCGAGAAAAGATATATCGCTACACGGCTCCTGACTCTCTTATCAACTTCCTGAAGAAGCTATAATTATGTGAAGGTCGGAATTTGCGCAAGTCAGCGGCAATCAGCGATTGGTGTACATTTCAACTTTCATTTCACATAATCGAGAACTGCGCATAATCGGTCTTATGCGCAGCTTCACATAAGGCCGACGAACAGACGGTGGTGTTAGTCGAGACAAACCATGAGTATGCAGTCAATGGAGGAAAAGATGAAAAAAACGAAAGCGTTTTATCTGGTCACCGTTCTTGCAATTAATGCCTTGCTTTTATCCGTTGTAAGTGCCAGTGCGGCATCTGAAGAGGCACAACGACACTTTGACCGTGGCCAAGCGGCAGTCGAAATAGCAAATAAGCCTGCGGACCTTGAAGACGCGGTAAAGGAATTTCAAAAAGCCATAGACCTAGCCCCCAACTGGCCCGATCCCCACTACCAACTGGGCATGGTGCAGAACAAGATGGAGCGCTTTGACGATGCAATAAAGAATCTCACCCGCTATCTCGAACTCGCCCCTCAGGCTAAGGACGCCCCACAGATAAAACAGCTTATTAACAAGATCGAATACAGGAAGGAAAAGGCGGAACGGGAACGGATGGATCCGAATAACCTGGTTGGAATCTGGGCGCCTGATGAAGAGGCGGGCCTCCAGTTTGAAATCAGGAATAATAATGGAATAGTAGAAGGCGGATTGCGTATGGATGATGTATATCTTACATTCCCCCCTCGGCCATGGTTTGTGCCAATTAAATGGGATGGAACGTTACTCGTTATCCCTCATCTACGGTATTTCTACTGTGACAAAACCGTTCAAATGAATGATTGTCCGGCAACTGCTGGCCTGTCTCTTTCCATGATAGGAAAAGACACGCTCAAAGGAACACTTCAAATAGCATCCTTCAAACATCATGATGGTATTGTGTCTCCGAAACGAGTTATCGAACGTGTATGGAAACGTGTTAAGTGAGAAAGTGTCGGCGTGCGGGATGGACTGGCTAGAACTGTACAAGCAGTATGTCGGAAAGAACGTCCTCAACCTATTCCGCCAACACCACGGTCACAAAGCTGAGACATGTACTAAGATATGGAATGGCCGCGAGGACAACGATCACTTGGTCGAGATACTGAGAATGGTCGATCTGAATGGCTGCAGTGTCCACGATTCGCTCTACCAATCTCTCAAGGCGAGATATATCTTGGTCTTGGGATAGCAAAAATATTGGAAGCCGATAGTAAATAGCGAACCCATCGAAAACTGCCCCAAGTTCCCAATTGACTTGTTTGATGGGCATCAACAACGTTCGCAGTGTCAATGCCCCGTCGGTTTTGGAAGTACCATCAGGCGATCTTCCGCATGATGTGTTGGGTTTGTGTGAACTTCCGTGAAAACATTCACGCGACAGCAACAGAGCTGCATAATTAGCAGTTTTGGATGTGGAAAAACAAGATCAATTTGTTGGGCCTCCACCCCTTAGTCGTCAACCATGGCTAGCATGCTCAGCAGTGGCTTAATCTGTGGTTTTTCCGCTCCTGACCTTCTCAATTTGGTTATCCAGCAGTTCACTGTGATCCTTGATCAGTTGTTGGTTCTCGCTCCACCACTCCTTACCTTCGTCGGCAGTAAACTCATAACCTAGACTTTTAGCTTCCTTTACCGCTTTACGAATGAAACCGTCCTTACCGGAGGTTCCTTTCCATAATTGTACAACGAGGGTCGGATCTTTGACCGCCTTGCCATAGAACTTCCTTATATCTGCTTTTGACATGAAATTACTCCTATGATGGTACTACCGTTAAAATTCCTGATAGATTTGAAAAGATCCTACGTAAGTTGTTTACATCCTGCCGGTTTTGGCTTTGCCAGCGCTTTCATCCTACAACCGCTTGCGCAAATCTCCATCGTTGTTCTTCAACAATCAACCTGTGCTTTCGGCACAAGGGACATCCGAACCCCACGTGTCTCGCCGAAAAATACGAAGTAGGGCCGCATGCGGCGCAGGGCGAAACGCGCGAAGGCCGTGTGGTGCACTGGTATGCCCCACATACCAGTTACAAGTCCGATGCGCGGCATGCGTTTAATTGTCTCACTAAAGAGCAGCAACCCGCGCCCGAGCCGTGCCAAATCGCGACGCGTATAGGAGCATGTGAAACGCAGCACATCACCCACGATGTGGTTAAGACACCAGCCGACAACTTCGCCACGGTAACGCAGAGCAAGGCTAGTAAAGGGCTCAATACCCGATTCAAAATCAAATGGGATTAGATCCTCCGCGATCCAGTGATCTCGCTCTTGGGATGTGCGCAACTGAGAACGCTCATCAGAAGTCAGATCAATCCACGGCACAATGCTGTATCCAGTGGGCAATATTCTAAAATTGTCTATCCATGGCGCTCCGACCATGGAGTCCAGCGTGAAACTAACTGCCAGCATGCGTGCTTTCGGTGGCGACCAGCCGGTCTTGGCGAATATTCGCTCTACGGCTGCGGTCGCAGGCTGGCCTGTCATATAAGTTGCACGGATCGTTTCTACGCCACGTGCAATCAGCTCCATACAAGTCTGTTTCACCAGCGCGGTGGCCACGCCTCTGCTTCGGTAGTCTCTTTCAACATACATGGACAGCAATTGCGAACGAGTACCACATGAAGAGATTGCTGCAAACGCGAGACCGATCGCGGCGCCATTGATCTTAGCACCAACCAGGACCGGCGAAGGCCGCTCCGCATCGAGGTTCAACTCCGCCTGATACGCCGGAAACGTCATATGCCGAAAAGCATCTACAGCGGAATCCCCGGGAGTCAGATACTCAATCACAATTGTCACTCATAACCTCGCACGACTATAGAGCACGGCGAACGAACCGCGACTACGGTCAACATTCCCTGAGCAATGCTCAAAGTAATGCAGCATCTCAGTATCAGGTGATCCGATTTGACAAATTTGCTCACTTGCGATTTTAGATACGGTGGCCCGTCGAATTCTATTTCGTAGTCGCGGCGACCTTCTTCGATTGCGGCGCGGTATCTATCGCAATACTAATGCTAACTGGATCAATCTTGGAACCATCTGCAGGCTTGGCACTTGCTGTGAGCTTCAGAGTCTCGCCCTTGACCAAATTCCTGAAAGTTATGTCAATTGCATTTGGCTTGGCACCCTTGGTCGAAACTGTCGAAGTGCCAATTGTTACTACGCCGCCTGCAGCCCGAAGTGAAATATTGGCAGGTGGCGTGGAATCGGCAAACGCTGCTTTGGTGATTTCACCACCCGTGGCAGATATATCAATGGAGGAAGCCTTACCAGAAGGAAACGTCAGGAGAACACGAAGGGTTCCCGAATTATCACTGGCCGGCGCGATTGTTGAGTTTGCACTGGAAAACTGAAATTGAGGCTTTGCTGTTGAATTTGCTGCGGACTTTGCCGATGATTTTGCGCTGGTGCAACTGCCACCTCCTACATCCACGGTTGCGCTAGCCAGACCATCCGGCTTGATCATAGTTAGGACAAGCGAAGTCAATCCCTTGTTCTTCCCTTTTTGCAGATTGTCGAATGTGAGCACAACGGTGCGTGGAAGTTTATCATCACCTTTTTCCTTGGCAGATTTGACGACTTGATCATCATTAACAATTTTGCTTGCCCGGATTGTGCCGAGATAGTAATTGTCCGCCATCGCCGACAGATTTTCGCCAGTCACTGATATATCGACGGTTGCATCGCAGACAGAGATTTGAGAGGGCGATATTCTCAAAATCGATGATGTAACTGTCTTGCTGGGCCTTTCACCGGCGTTATTTTCACAATCTGCGCTTAACTTCGTTTTTAACTTGGTTTCAGCAACACCATGCGCTGTCCAGACAACAAGGGTATTATCCTGATCCAACGAAGCCTTTGATAGCAATGAAGTATCAATAGTGGCAGAAATACCAGTCATATCCGGCAATACTGCGATCGAGCCGCTCTGAACCATCTGTCCACCGTAAAATACCTTTGGATTGCGCCAGAGGTCGATCCCATAGATCAGGATTGTTATACTTTTGTTGGAGGCATCGGCGCAAACTGGAATAACTTCGGGTCGCACCTGATCTATACGCGCCTGATGGAATCCCTGTGCGGTTATTGTACGCGCGAGCTTGACTGTCAGTGCATCAAGGGCGGCTGTATTGAGTTTGAAGCGTATAGGGATGTCGTAGGTATCGTAGCTACGATCACCCTTTCCCGTGTCATTCTTCCCATCCTTGTCATCGGCATTGTCCAGAATACCCCCGCCCCCTGCGAATGCCCCCCTCCATGCGGTCTGAACCCTCAGGGTCGCACGCGGCCACCAAGCAGGAACTGATATATCTGCACTGACCTGTTGCGTACGCGCATCCTGGCGAAGCAACAGCTGATTTCCGCTGGGATCGAGACTCAACTTTGGGCCGAATACCCAGCCAAATTCGTAAGCCTGATCTTTCTGCTCTGTCGGATTGGAAATGGGGCCTGCAAATCCAAAAACCTGGGGCACCCGCTCAATGGTGTCTACGCGTCCTGCTGCACGTCGGGAATAACCCAATCCTCCACCAACACCGGCGCCGGATTGCGGAATCTGCGCTGAGACAGCCATCGCAAGGTCAAGCGCATTCGCCGCGCTTGCAACTGTAGATACCCGCTGACTTCTGAGCACTGGATCGGCACTATACGGATATGCTATGCCCACCGCCCTAATACCATTCTGTAGGTTGTCGCTCGGACATTTATCAGATTGGTGGTTCGAGTCAACGAACAATGCTCGACAAAACTCAAGCGGAGCGGGGAGATTACGCGATAGTGTAGGTGAACTATTCGGCAACGAAACGGAAATATTTTGGGATGAGCGGTTGGCGCGCTTAAGAGCAAGGACATTCCGGGGATCGTAGATATAACAGCCAGTGGATTTCTTGATATTTAAATATTCATCCTGCAGACAGGTGTCCCTTAATGAATTGAGAATCCGTTTGGCCCTATAGTACGAATTGGTATATTTTGCTATTTCAAATTGTACGAGCTTCTTAATATTTTCTGGAATCAAGCTGCGATCACCAAGTGCAAAAACTGTAGTTTCAACCGACGGCGCAATTGATATTATTACCCGCATAAATTCGATCTGTTCACTGACATTCAAGTTCGCAACAGCTTTATAATCCTCTCTGTCTTGTCCCGGACATTCCGTCTTAAATTTCGAGAACATTGTTTCGTTACTAGGGGCAGGCAGTTTGTCTGAATTCTGATCCTCTGATTGAGGAACTTTTGATTCAATTAGAATTTTATTGAGGCAGCCATCGAGTTTCTTTATCTCACCGAGGTAGTCAAAATAATCATTAAGAATCTTTAAGTCACTATGCTGACTATCTCCAGAATATTCAAACGCGAATCTATCGCCTGGTCGCACGGCAACCAGAAACTCATATCGTTTTTGTTTTGGCTCATCCGTCCGTGGGAGTTTCATATGTGCGACATCATAGAGTCCAGTAATGGGACCTAGCATTTCGTAGCTCATCGCTTCTTTGCCCCCTTCGCGGTGACCGATGCTCTGATTCATTCGATCAGTCACTGAAGCAAGCCAAGTGTAATAAAGCAAGTCTATGTCATCTTGTTTAAGCGTCGGGGGGTCAACCTTAATTCTGGCAATACCAAACTGGCTTTTGTGATCTCCTGGCAGCAAGGTAGCGGTAAATTGAAAATGGTAAAGCGCATTGCCATCAATATCGTGGGCATCATCAAGAGCATTTGCATTGATTGCTTCGCGAATGCGGGCACGGAAAGCAAGCCGGTCCTCAAAGTCATCCTCAAGTGTACCAGTCACTGCATTCTGCCTGGTTGTGGTTTCAAGGCTAGCAATCGCCGTCAGTGCGCTGTCGACACGACTTTGCAGGGCAGTAATGCGCGCATCCGAGGCAGACGTGTTGATTCCCGAGTCGACTTTAGTACTAAGGGAAGTCGCCGGCGCAGCTGGCCCCGCACCTGTACCGGCCTGAAGGGCGTTTAGTTGGTTTTGGAGGGTTAGCAACTGGCCCTTGAGTTGCACAACGTCGATTTGCTGCTGCAAGTCGGCTTGCTGACTTTGCATTTGGAAGTTTAGTTTTGCCGCGGGGTCGATGCTGACAGACAATTGTGCTGACATGGCGGAAATTGTTTGCAAATCACGGGCAAGACTCGTTCCCAGCGTGGCAGATGCGCTTTTCGTCAACTGATCATTCAGAAAGCCAGCCTCCTGAAGCCGATCGTTGATTAGTTGCTCGCGGGTGAATACCTGTGGAGCACTCAGACGGATGCGAGCCGCCGTTTGCGGAGACTTTTCGTCAATTGATTCGGCGTCAATCGCGTATGGATTTTTGCAAATCCCGTTACAGCACCCGCCCAATAGCAATAGTAATGCGGCCAAGGCACAATGCTGCAATGACGTCCGACAGGAATGAGGTGCGGTGGCAAGCTGTATTGCTTTGAGCATGGCAATTCTCCCCAGAATCTTGCCTTTGCATTGGCGTCGAAATGCAACACCCCTTATTTATCAAAATCCCGCCACACTCTCAATAAGCCAAGCATGGGGCGTTGAAATACACGTAAAGTTACGATGCAGCAACTTGGACTTGCGCAGCATATACTACTCGTAATAAATGAAATCGGGTCCTGAAATAATTTCAGAACCCTAGGCGAAATATATGCACTCGTCCGGAGTCAGAGCGCCTCGAATACGGGCTATAAATACTTACAGCAACAACTACTACCGCCTCGAACAACAACTGCCGATAAGATTATTTATTTACACTAACAAGAAACTTTGAATCTATCAAGTTTTAATGCTTCTTTTCCTTTGAACTGAGGTCATTTTTTGTACCACGAACTGAGAGAGGTTACATTCACGTTTCAACCGTAACATTTTTTGTAACAACAGATCGAGCACGCTCAATTTTAACCGAATCCGTTTTTTCAAATCTCTCCATATTATTCGGGTTATCTGGATCAGCTTTTTCATAGATGATTTTTATGCCATGTTCCCCGACTGGCACATTACCAAGCTTATAGTGTCCTTTGTCATCTGTGACCGTGCGAGTTTGAGGATATTCGGTAAGACATACCTCCACATGCACGGCAGGGGACTTGTAGTCTTTTTTCTTCCATGCTCATTTCCCCATCGTACTCAATCGGGTTAGTGAAAACATGTACGAAGGCCACGCACAGAAGGATCACCACCGGAAACATAATAAGGGTTAAGCTGCCAGAATCGGATTTGCATAAGTCGCGTAATCGATATGCAAAAAATATCAAGGCAGAACCATAGGCGAGAACTCAAATCCAGTTGTTCTTTATCCACTTCAGAGCGCTTTTATCTATACTCATACTGAAGCCCTCCCTACTCTTGGCAGCTTGCATAATAAAGAATGTCTCACCGATCCTGCTGCGATCTGGTTACGTATTTTATGCCCAATCAGTTTAAGCCGGCACGGGCAATAGCACCTTCTGACAAATTACTGCCGATTACGACCTTAACAAGGAAAATACTGACTAGCGCTAATATCAATTATCGCTAGGTGGCTCGTGCGATCGGGGAATGTCTGTGTTTTGGAGCGAGCATTTTCGTGAACCCCAACACTCACAATAGCGTTTACCGTTAATGCAGGTGCTTCTGCTTATTAAAGGGTTTAACCATCATGTCTTCAAGTAAAAATCCCTTTTGCTTGTTGGGCTAGAGCAGCACTGGAAAATCAACTGCACTAGCATCAATGGCCGGCCACCCTTCAAGTAACATCTGCTCGTTGACCTGAGCATAAGCCGAAACTACAACCGAGGGCGATAACATTCTCGATCCCAACCATCCAAATAATTGCTGAGAAAATCGAAGCCACTGCGCATAGTTGAACGCTAATGGGTTACCACCGTAGACTACAATTTTTCCAGCATTCGCTGCCGCTGCAATTCCATGAGCTCCCAAAGACATTGCCTGAAACGTCGGATTCGCAGAGATTCCGGCAAATTTGGCGACTGCATCCTGTCTTTTCCAGGTTGCGGCATAGTCGTCCTCAAAATGCTTTCTCAACCCAACATATGAGCGTAAGACGATTTCAGCGGAAGCCACTGATGTAGCCATTGTAAGAAAATGACGAGAATCATAGCCTTCAAGGTACATAAACCGCGCCACTTCAGATAGATTTCTCCCTTTCGCCCCAAATTCCCCAAACTGGAGCATGTGTGTCAGGCTCCAGCCAGGTACAGGCAGGCCCATTTTTGTGCAGACATCGGACATCAGATGCCCAATCAATATCACCATGGCTTCCAATGGATCGGAAATCGGTGCACCAGTGCCTGCAATGTATTGAATTATTCCATCACGGGAAATGCCCGTAAGCCCTCCTCGCATAATGTCGATAGTTCCAAAAGCAAGGCCCATCAATGGGTCGTGTGCAAAAGTCTGAAGACGATGGCTCCACCCGCCAAATCCAGCAATATCTACATCCTTCACCTTGTCGAATGACGCCTTGAAATAGTCGGACAATGGATTATCTGATGGCACATCAAACGATTTAATCCATTTTGTAAGTGGACTACCAGCCTGAAAGTCACCTTGAAATGTCATGTCTTTGGGGATTCGGACAACCAAGAAATCCACAACTGCAGCGACAATGCCAGCAATGGCCATCGCCGCAATGTCATACTTATCCAAATTCGCCTGAAGCCTAAAGCCCCCTGAAAACCGTCTCTCAATGGCTAGGAGTTCTTCCTGAGTAAGAAGGTCATCGGAAGATATCCCATCTGGATTGATCCCACGAGAGGCGACGACCTGACGTGACGCCTTGACTAGTTCATCCCAAGATATATTCGTGGATGAAGATACTGAATGCGGCACATTTCTGACAAGCGTTGGATGCGAAACTTCTGAAACAGGTTGCCCCAATTTAGCCAGCCTTGTTTCAATATCATCAAGACGTGTAGTGTTCTCCCTAGCTTCCTTGAGCAAAGCATCAGCCTCGTCAATTCCGCTTTCAATATTGATCTGAAGCCCCTTGAGTGCAATTGCCTGATCGGTGCTCATGCGACTTTTTTCATCCAATTGATACTCTTGTCCATGGTTTCGAGGATGCTCTCGATTTCCTTAATACGAGAAGAATTTTTATCGTTCAGGCTCTGCTCTTCTTCGAGCTTCAGCTTCAATTCATTTTGTTCCTCTAGAAGTTTAAGGATAGCATTTTGCGATATTGCCCGGTCGACCTGGCCAGAAAGAGTTATTTCCTTGAAACTGACCTGCAATTTAACCAGCTCAACTTTTGCTGCTCCGCTACCAAGCTGGACAAGCATTGCACCACCCCCACCAAGCATAATCCCACCTATTGCACCTGCCCCCGTGACAAGCCACAATCCTCCTGCCATTCCCATGCCCCCAAGGGCCAAACTGCCCCCTCCGAGCAATGCCAAGCCATATGACACCGCAGCTGCTCCTGCTAGCCCTGCGCTACCGCCTAAGTAAGCGGCCAATGCTGGGGCCGCCATCCACCCACCTGTAGCCAACACAGCAGCACCGCCTACAGCGAACATCATAATTTTCCCCCAAGCAATTTCGCTGTGTGAATCCAAGGCTTCTTTGCGGGTTTTCCAAATTGCTTCTATAGCGTCGCTTTTAAGGCCCACACATTCACCGATCTGTTTAGCTATCTTTAGTAAATCCTTTTCCTTGTATTCCAGTTGATATGGAGAAAATGGGTTGGAGAACGATAGATCGATAAGCAACGCCTTAGCATCAGTAGTTGATAACTTTTGTTGGTTTAACATTTCCCATCTAGATTTCTTGTGGGTCAGTTCTACATACCGAGCAGAATCCTTAAAGGCACCGGCAATGGCTTTAGCCTGAAGATCAACCACCTTTTCTTTTTTTTTCTTGCGCTCATCATCCGTATCCAACACAGCCAATTCAGCTGCGAGACATAGGCTGGACAATGATCGAACAAATGCATCTTCCAACTGCTTTTTCTCGGTCTCTTTTGTCATGTATTTCTCCTATTTTTCCAAATTATGCGGAATGTAGCTTTCACAATGTGAAAATTCTATCTTGGTTCAATGATACTTATGACAGTTGGCAGATAGTTGGGAGTGACGGAAGGACAAACATCTACCGTTTATCATTATGTGATGCGAAGGCGACATAGTAAGACGTAACAAATTAATAGGTTGTGTGATTGCTACTCGCCCAATGAAACTTGGACAGCCTATCAACTGAAACCCTAGCCCTATTTGTATCCAAATCTCGAGTAATGCTGTGACAATTACTGCCGATCGAAACCAACAATAAAACCCCACCTAGTCATATGAGATGTTATCGACAGTCAAGATTGCTCAGCAAGTCTCCATAACAGACGTTACCATCGCTGGTATCATTGTATTACTCTGCGAGAGACCAATTGAAGGATAAATATGAGTATCAAATATGATTCAAGACGCGAACCTCTAGCTGAGATCATCAAGAGAGCAACTGTCAATGCCACCTACGTTATTCCTGATCTGCAACGCCCATATGTTTGGACCCCGCGTCAAGTCACTATGCTCATCGACTCACTCTTTCGTGGGTGGCCATTTGGTTCGCTATTACTATGGGAGGTAAAACCTGATTGCTTTCAGAATGGAGATGGCATTCCCCATCGTCCGTTTTGGCAGGTTATTGACCGAACCAGAAATGATCAGGGTAGTAAAAATTCTGCACTTGGCCAGCCCGCAACCTATCAGATGGTTCTGGATGGGCAACAACGAGTTCAAAGCCTGATCCTTGCATTGGGTGGAGATCAATGGGGGTTTAAGCTTTACGATTCTGACTGGGCGCTTGACTTGCATGATCGCCGAGTGAGGTCAAGCAGCCATTGGTCTAAGGCGTCTCTTTGTATTGATCTGCACAAGTTCATTGATGAGCTTAAAGAAAAGAAAGATATCGTCAGAAAGATTGAGGCTGGCAAGATGCTTGAATGGGCGATTCTCGATAGTGTTTCAGGGCAATCTACGGACTCACGTCCGCCCACTTATGTTCACCCACTTTTAACTGCAAAAGAAAATCCAGGGAGGTTCATTCGGTTATCTAGATTCTGGGATATGGTTCAGAAGGATCTAGCAGAGCGTGAGTATAAAAAGCTCCTAGCCCCTATGCTGAAGGAACATGGAGTGGACGATGCCTCCCTCACCAACTTATTAGATCCGCTCGCAGAGTTCATGAAAGTTGTCGAAAATGTTAAAATAAACAGTTTCGTTCACGCTCTTCAAATTGAATCTTTTGAACTGACACCACAATGGGGTAAGGACGATTACAGCGATGCAATTGTTAATATTTTTACTCGCCTTAACACGGCTGGAAGAACATTAACCAGAGAAGAAATTACGCTCGCATGGCTCAAAGTGGGTTGGGATGAGACACTGACAGATGGAAAAACCGCTGGGCTATGCTTGGAAGAGCTTAAAGCTTCTTTATTTGATCTGGGGTTCGACCTGGAAACTGACGAGATTGTTCGCCTGATTTCTTTTATCTGGTCAGTCGAACATCGCAGCGGAAATTTATTGGATTCAAGAGACTTGTTAAAGGGCGAGATTGTTCGTTCTATGTCTGCTTCAGTTGCTTCCACTTGGAAAATATTGAAGCCTAGACTTGAGCGTGGTGCTGAGCTTATAAAACAAAGAGACTTGCTTGATAACCATGGATCATTCAACTCAATCATCGTATTTCTGGCTTGGTACCGGTTGGTCTTTGACCGTTTTGAATCGATCTCAGGAAACATTACTGTTGTAGAAAGAGACAACATAGAGAAAAAATTGTTCTATCGAGCATCTCATTTTTTGGATCGCTGGGTGTTTGGTTCCCAATGGGCAAATGTTTGGGGTGAATCTGCAGTTCTAAATTTTCAAAACTTCGCAACTGATTTAAATGGTATTTATGTGAGACTTAGGTCTTGCACTGCCAGCAATTTTATTCCAATGGTAGACGATAGCATTGATCAAATGATGGTACGTGTTTCCTTAAATGCCACAGAGCAAATTAACATCACTGCGGTCAGAGATAGGAGGCGCGTGCATGCTTACTACCCATATTTGTGGGTATGGCATCGGCTCAATGATGCGCGATGGAAACAGTCCTCTATTCCGATGCGAGAAAAGAGAAAGCGCACTAGCAAACTTGAAGTTGATCACACTATTGCGGATGCTTTGTGGGGACGTTTGGTCAATCAGGCAATCGAGAAAAAGACGGTGGATTTTGTTGGCTCCGATGAAGAGAAAGCTCTACTCGCACCTGATGAATTTGAGTCGAGGGTTGATGCATTTGCATTCATCAACTCGATAGGCAATTGCTCTCTTTTAGAAAAATCATTCAATATATCGAAATTAGACAAGCCAATGTGGACATTTCTTCAAAACGTACACGAGTTTATAGAAGGAAAAATTCAACGAAGCGAGTGGGAGGAGGCACTATCATTATCTGAAACTTTCACTGATCCAGAAAACGCCTCTCTTGCAGTCATCAAGGAAGCCATTCTGGCGCGAGAATCTTTGATTCGAAAGGAACTGACCGAATTCATTGCTGGAAGCAAGCTTCGCGTTGATGTTGATTAGTGGATAGCCACGAGCATCAAGTTTCGGAGAGGCAATTACAAAATTGTTGATTACCGATAAAGCTATTTATCGCTAGTTGGTTATAGGCACGCGAAGATTCAAGATATGGTCATTACAATTGCTGCTGGAGGCAGCTTTTCAGCCATTGGAGACCAGGCGTTTTTTTGAATAGGCGGTTGATGTAGCATGCCGGGAGGTCCGCTTTTAGCTCCTTCGAATCGTCACTTCTGATCTTAGTTTTCGTCCCATTCATTGGACTGATAGTCCGTTCCGGTAGCCAGAGTAAATTCATCTCGAAATTTCTGGATGGAGTTGAATGGGTCAACATTTCCGAATGCCTTTGCCTCGATCCAAAAAGGAAGGATTGGTCGATAAAAGTAATTCCACAAATCGGCGCTGTGCTCGACATGTCGCGGTGTACCGCACATACTTCGCACATACAAGTTTCGTGGGTTAAGTCTTAGGTTTAGACTCGTCGTCACTTTCATCTTCCTCAATATTGACGTCGACTTTGCCATCTTTGTGGACATATGCTTTTATTCTTTTTACTTTATCTCCGATTCGAATAACTAGGTAAATGGTCTTTTCGCGAGCGGTGCTTGATATTCTCCTTATTGCCCGCTTGAAATCCGCTGCAATTTTCTTTGCGCCAAGTTCATTGCACATAGCCGTCGCTATGATGTTAAGCAAAAGATTCTTTGCATTTTCATGATCAAGCCCTACTGCGTTGAGCAGGTCAATTACCGCTTGGAGTTCAAATGATCCGCTACGGGTTGAGTGCACAACCAATTGCACTAAATCAGGCTCTTGAAATATGGTAGCTCGAGTATAGGTTGTTGGTTTCTGTTTCTGTTTCTGTTTAACCTCACCGGAATCGGCAATAAGTGCGTTAACGCTTCTATTGATTGCAACGAGCAGTGTACCAAGCTCAGCAACCGTAAAGTCTATTGATTTACCATTTCGGAAACTTTCAAACCGAATAGTTAGGTATTTGTTGTTCAAGTGTCACCTCCCTGATAGTTGTGCGTTAACAGTCAACGCATGCGCATTTATCCGTTGGAATATCGCACCCTAATTTCTAAGTATATCTACTCAAACTTAAGACATCTTAACGCTAATTTCCCGCTGGTGTATAGGAGCCATCAATCGGCCCTTAATACACCCTTGGATATGCAATTTTGTTGTAATCGTGGAGCAACCCTAGCTATGCAGTTCAACTGAGTGCCGAGTTCAGAGTCATAACCCACGTATAATCAGCTCGTAAACTATGCGGGAGAATATATATGGCCTTCTGGGAAGGTGTAAGAAAGATATTTTCAGGCCTTGAAGAAATTGCATCCACCCCTGGTGAATTTTTGGCGGAATTGAAATATAAACGCCGCACAGCATTGTCAGGGAAATACACAGTCTCCATTCCATCGGAGTATGGTCATCCAAGTCTAGTTGCCCACCTTACCTTTAATGGGGGTGCGAATGTACATGACATTGACCTTATTACTTACAACGGTGAAACTGACGACGTTTGGGACAAGTTGTCAGACAGCACAAAACTTCATGTCAATTCCCGAATAAACTCATTCCTATACGACCTTATGAAGAAGAACATGGCGAACCCATACAGCTGATGGGCTGCATAAAGGACACGTGAAACCCGCAGAGAGATGATTCTTAGCGCATCATCGTATCAAGGAAGTTAGCTTACTGGATGGCCACCTTAGCAGCCTCTTTTGCCATTACTCCATACTTGCCGCGCTGGTGATTGTCTTTTCCCATCCAATTGGGGATCAAAGCACCTTGAGAAGCGAAATGCTCTACATGAACGACAATTATTTTTCCATCAGTGTAAGAAACTTCGTTCAGCCAAGTCCAATTACCTCCTCGAGTTTTTCTATAAAGCTTAAATGACTCTCTGACATAGTTTAATTTCGTTCCTAGCCCAAACATTACGACTAACTTAGTTTTGGCTGACAAGTCGCACAGAAATTTCTCTGTACAGTTTCTTGCAATATCTTGACCGAAGCTTGTAGCAACGAACTTGTCGAGCATACCTCCCCCAGAGCCCTTCCACGCGGAGACTTTCTTGTCATAGCGCTCTACGGTGCATCGAATCAACGAGCCAAAATGGAATCGCCCTGATCTGTCAGCAATAGCTTGGCTTACAGCTCTACTCGGATCATGTTGTGCTTCCAATGGCAATACTCCAATATGAAACAGAATTTTTCCAACATTAGACCTACTTCCTTTATAAGCAATCTCATCATGATGAGCATTTGCAAGTGCGCCAGCCTGTGTCGGCCCTTTAGAAAACCCCAGTACGACGATTTCACATTCTGGGTTACCCCAAGCCAAGGGATTGGCTGTTATACGCCACCCAGTTTCTGACCTTCTGGTTGAATCAAATTCGACTGAACTGCACTCAAAACATTTGGTGCAATTGATGCGGCCGTGCTGAGGAAGTTTTTCCATATTTTGTATCCAAGTGTAAATTGCTTTGATTAAAAACTCAGCCAACGTATTGGGTTTTGTGAACGCGGCGCTTCTCATGCATCACCGTCACTACTTTGTCAGACTCGCCAAGAACAATTCTTACCTTAGCCAACTTATCGATTGCATGACGTAAATCTGCGAGAACTCTTTCTGGAATAAAAGCGAAATTTTCCCCACCTTTCTGATATTGATCTTGCCCGAATTCTTGAATCAGCCTAATTTGTATCTCGCTGATTGCTCTCTGTTGCATTCTCTTTTTGGCGTGCTCTGTTACGTTGATCTTGTCCATGGCAATCTCCTTATTGAGCCTTGATCGTTTCACGTAGCACAGATACCGAAAGGCTGCTTCGATAATCACCGACCGTTCCAATCGGCTGGTGGTATGCGGAGATGAAATTAGAGAGAGCGATTTCCTTCGAAGGCGACAACCACAGACTATGGCCTGCAATGTCTCGGTGGGCAATCTTGATCTCATGCAGGTCGCCGAACTTCGCGAGGAGTGCGAATTCCGGAGCAAACTGGACACTGATTCCACGGCAAACTGGACACTGATTCCACGGCAAACTGGACAGTAAAATAGAGATGTAGCGGTACGCGGGATAACCGTGGCAACCTCGGGAATTT
>Ga0307375_10001845_pt1 | contig 22419 bp, 22 predicted proteins | sample TR1MG_FD_202531 | JGI IMG/M metagenome (GOLD analysis project Ga0307375, IMG submission 202531) | Soil microbial communities from Risofladan, Vaasa, Finland - TR-1 | ecosystem: Environmental > Terrestrial > Soil > Coastal area > Acid sulfate soil | place: Finland: Risofladan, Vaasa | collected...
GCCCACACAGCAGCGGGCCCTGGCATTGATCGAGAGTCTGGTCGTGTAGTCAGAACGCGGAAGGGCATTTGCGACAAAACGACTTGAATCATAAGGGAAATCTGTTTGGTAGTTGGGGCAACTTCAGCCTAATACGTTGCGCTCGCCGAGGCGTTGGGGGTCCCGCTGGGCGTCCTGAGTAAACGCCTGATAATGGTTCATGGGCCAGAACTGCAAATTGCTCATGCGGGCCCCTCGCTAGTTCGTCTGCGATACGATTCTGATCGGTCTCGACGTATAGAAGCTCTCTCTTGTGGCATCTGCCGGATGTGGCTGACTGGCATCTTGTCGAGCCGTTTGTTGTTCGGTCGCAGCTATGGCCGGCACCCGATGGTTTTGCGCCACGGTGACACGGCCCTTCATGTCGCTGCGATTCGCGAATGGCTTGGCCACGTTCGGGCTGGCGCAGATTCGTTAGCTTGTCAGGTGGCGGTAGATGTCGGAGATTTTAAACGGGAGTTTGCGGACGTCGTCGATCAGCACATAATTGGCTGCCCCATACATATGCGGGAGATAGTCCCGCGCATCGTTATCGATGGTGATACAGAAGGCGTGGATGCCGTCGCGCTTGGCCTCGAGCAGGGCCTGGCGTGTGTCCTCGATCCCATATTCTCCACGATAGCCATCGTAGTCGTCGGGCCTGCCGTCGGAGAGCGTGATGAGGAGCTTGGTGCGCGCCTCAATCCCATTGAGCAGACGGCAGAGGTGACGGATAGCGACACCCATGCGGGTGTAATCCTGCGGTTGTATCCCGGCAATGCGCGCCCGCACCGTGTCGTTGTAGGGTTCGTCAAACTGCTTGACTCGGTATAGCTCGCAGCGTTTGCGGGTGACGCCGGAAAACCCATAGATTGCGTAGCGGTCTCCCAAGATCTCAAGGGCTTCGCAGAGCAGCACCAGCGATTCCCGTTCCGCATCGTTGATCCAGCCCTTGGTCGAGCCGCTCATGTCGACCATGAACATCACGGCAATATTGCGGGTCAGGCGCCGGTTGTGGGTAAACAGGCGATCAGACAATTCATGACCGCAGTGGAGGTCCGCAAAGGCCTCGACAAGCGCATCGAAATCGATGTTGTCGCCATGTTTTTGCCGCCGCTGGGTGGCGTTTTCGCCTCTTAGGGCCTCAAACGTTTTTCGTAATTTGGCGGTAAGACCGCTGTATTTTCGCAATGTGTCGGCGACAAAGGCCCCATCTCCCGGATGGACGTCGATCTCTCGCAATACACACCAGTCTTTGCGGTAGTGCTGACGCCGGTTGTCCCATTCGTCATAGAGGTAGGCCCCTTCCTCATGGTAGGTGCCCTTCCACACATCTTCGGGTTTCTTTTCGGGGCAAGCGGCATACCCGCCGTCGCCTGCTGGAACGAGGTACTCGTCTGGGATATCCCCTAAGTCTTGGGCAATCGAGTGCATCAGTGTTCGCACGTCCGGCGGTGGCACGAGCGGTTGGCCGTCTACCATGAGGATCATACCGTGCTCCGTGTCTTGTCGGGCTTGGATGTTCAGTTGCCGCTCGCTCTCGGGTGCCGGCGGGGTTTTGTCCGCCAAGAGCTGCTTTAGCGCGGCCTGAAGGGCGGCCCGTTCCTGATCGAGGCGCTCACCCATGGTGCTGGCTACGGCTTGCGCATCCAGGATGCCCTGGTAGATGCGAGGGCTAGGGAGCGGCTCTCCATACAGGGCGTCAAGTGCCCGATAGGTATCATCGACGGACGCGTTTTCGGCGCGTAAGCGTGCCGTATAGGGCGCCCATGTCGCGGGTTCTTCCCGGGGATCTTGGAGTTTTTGTAGTTCGCGAAAGAGGCCTGGCAACTCGCGGCCGAGGCAGGCATCTAGTCGTATGGTCTCTAAGGCGTGAAACAGGGCCTGTGCATAGTCGGCGTCGGGGAAAGTCTGGCAGTGGTCGAGTAACCGCCGTGGATTGACTCCACGGAAGGTGCCAAACCACGTCTGCGCCCACAGATGGGCGGCCGTGACCTTATAGAGCCGCAGGTTATCCGTGCGCGTTGGGAGTTGCGCCAGTTTTTGCGGGAGATAGACTGTCGTCGTGTTCGTATAGGCCTGTTCGTTCGCCTCGATCTTGAGTTCGCGCCCAGAAAGGGCCTGTAAAAAGATCTGCAGAATGGGGCCTATCTCGCCTAGATCCACCGACCGCGCCTTACTTTCGCTGGCCGCCACGAACTCCGCGATGTTCGCCAGTGCCGCGACCGCGGGATAGAGCCCTAGTTTGTCGTAAACGTCTATCGCCTGGATGGTCCACTCCTCGGTGCCTTCGATCGGCAGCTGGCTGAGGGCTTGCGTCACACGGCTTGCGAAATGAAAGGCGAATTCAGGGTTGGTTTTGGCAATGACCCCAATCCAATGGCACGCGAAGTCCTGTTCCTTGCGGGCAAGCGAAGCCAATGCCAGCGCCGGGGCGCTTGCGGTACGCCGAATCGAGAGCGCGGCGTCTAACTCCTCGTCCAGCCATTCTTCGATTTCGGCCGCGCTTAACGGCTCGAGCTTAGGCATATTGTATTCTGGCCGCTCCATAGTGTTCCGGTGTTTGCTACACTTGCGCACATGAATCTCATTTTTTATCACCGGCCTGATTGCCACCTCTGCAAGGAGATGGACCGCGCCCTGCGCCCGCTTGCCGTCGAACTGAACCTTGTCATCACCCAGATCGATGTCGAAAGCGACCCTGAGCTAGAGGAGCGTTACGGGATACAGGTCCCAGTACTCATTCATGATGGCTCCGAATTGTGTCATTACCACCTAGACGAGGCGGCCATCCGGCAATTTGTGGCGACTAAAAGAGGGACATGCTGAGCTCATTGATGGCCGCCAGCATCTCCGGGTCGTCAGTCAACGCCTGGGCAATGGCCCCACGGCACGCGGTCTGTGGGCTCACGCCCGAGACCATGAGTTTGGCTGCGTGGACGAGGAGCCTGGTGCTGGCACCCTCCTCCAGGCCGCTCCCCTTGAGGTTGCGGGTCATGGTTGCGAATTTGACCAGTTTCGCGGCCTGCTCCTCCCCAATGCCGCTTTCGTGGTCGACGATGCGTTTTTCGAGATCGTGGGTAGGGTAGTCGAATTCAAGGGCGACAAAGCGTTGCCGGGTACTTTGCTTTAAATCCTTGAGCACGCTTTGGTAGCCAGGGTTATAGGAGATGGCGAGCGCGAATTCCGGCGTGGCGTGGAGTACCTCGCCAGTTTTCTCGATGGGTAGCACGCGCCGATCATCGGCGAGCGGGTGAATGACGACCGTTGTGTCCTTTCTGGCCTCAACGATTTCGTCTAGGTAACATATGCCGCCGATGCGCACGGCCCGGGCCAAGGGACCGTCAACCCAGACGGTCTCGCCCGCGGTGATCAGGTAACGACCGACAAGGTCGGAGGCCGTGAGATCGTCATGGCATGACACGGTGATAAGCGGCCGTTTGAGCTGCCAGGCCATATGCTCCATGAAGCGCGTTTTTCCGCAGCCCGTTGGCCCTTTCAGTAACATCGGGATCTGGTTACGATAGGCGCTTTCAAATAATGCGATCTCGTCGCCCTGTGACTCATAGTAGGGTTCTTTGGTGACGAGGAAGGCCTCGGGGTTCGTGGCGTCGGCTTTCACGGGTGCCCTTTATCTCGAAAGTAGGGGTCTTACAGTATGCCAAAAAAGGTCAGGGAGCCAAAAAGTTATTGACGGGAGTCCGATCCCTCTTCCACAATACCGCGGCTTAGCGAACACGTAGACCCGTTCTCCCGATGCCGCTAGGCCCACGGAGTTTTTACCTGCGCCTTTTTTGTATGGCGGCATAGAAAGATTTTGGCTTGGCTGCGGTCGTAGGCGGCGGCTAGGCGTATATAGTGACCGGCCTTTCCTTGGTGAGCCCCTGGCTAGCTTTGGCGAACGCCACCCTTTGAGGAGGTTGTTTCATGGCGGACGTAGTAGCAACAAACGAAACCATCGTGGTGGTTGGCGGCGGCATTAGCGGGATGACCGCAGCGGTCGAGGCTGCCGAGACGGGCAAAAACGTCATTTTGCTCGAGCGCGCCCCGTCCCTCGGCGGCCGGGTCAACCAGCTGTATAGATATTTCCCTAAGCTGTGCCACCCGACTTGCGGCATGGAAATCAATCTCCGGCGCCTCCGCGCGAATAAGCGCATCAAGGTCCTTACGCTCGCCGAGGTTCAAAAGGTCGATGGCAAGTCCGGCGACTACAAAGTCACCGTCAAACTCCATCCGCGGTTCGTCAACAAGAATTGCACGGCCTGCGGCGATTGCGCCGATGCGGTCTCAGCAGAGATCGCCAACCCGTTTAACTACGGCATGAACAAAATGAAGGCGGTCTACCTGCCTTATGCGATGGCCTACCCCCAACGCTACGTGATCGATCCCTCGCTTATCGGAACTCCCGAGGCCCAGAAGGCCAAAGACGCCTGTAAGTACGAGGCAATCGACCTCGCCATGGAGACCGAGACGGTCACGTTGACGGCCGGGGCGATCATTTGGGCGACCGGTTGGCGCCCCTACGATGCCGCCAAGATTCAGCCATACGGTTATGATCGCTTCGCTAACGTGATCACGAGTGTCGAGTTCGAGCGTCTATCGGATCCACGCGGGCCAACAGGGGGCCGCATCGTTCGTCCGTCCGACGGCAAAGAGGCGAAGAACGTGGCCTTTATCCAGTGTGCCGGTTCCCGCGACCGCAATCACTTAAAGCACTGCTCCCGCATTTGCTGCATGGCGTCACTGAAGCAGACCACTTATGTGCGCGAGCGCTTCGGCGAAGAGGCGAAGTCCACTGTTTATTATATCGATATTCGGGCGATCGACCGGTTCGAGGATTTCTATCAGAAGGTACAAGCCGATCCGACGGTAACGTTTATAAAGTCCAAGGTGGCGAATATTACCGAGGATGAGGCGACCGGCGATGTGGTGCTGCATGGCGTCGATACTGAAGGCTACCACCGCTATGATGCGCGCCACGATTTGTGTGTATTGGCGGTCGGCATGGAGCCAAGCGTAGATATTAGGACCATTGCCGATGTGGCCGTGGACGCGAGTGGCTTTATCGATGGTAATGGACCCAATGGCGGCCTCTTTGGGGCCGGGTGTGCAGCCAACGCGCTTGACGTGAATCGCTCCGTACAGAGCGCTACGGCGAGCGTGTTGCGGGCAGTGCAAGTCGTTAACCGCGTAGCTAAGGCGGAGGGTTAGATCATGGCGGACATGAAGGTTGGCGCGTACGTGTGTCAAGGGTGTGGTCTCGGTGAGCGCTTGGATACCAAGGCGCTCGCGCAGGTTGCACAAAAAGAAGGTAAGGCGCACGTGATCCGGGAGCACGAATTCCTGTGCAACAGCCAAGGTGTCGCGATGATCCAAAAGGATATCGACGAGGGGGTAAACCGCGTCGTCATCGGGGCTTGCTCGCGCCGAGCGAAGCTCGAGGCATTCAGCTTTCCCGATGTTGCTGTATCGCGCGTCAATCTCCGCGAGCAGGTCATTTGGTCGCAGCCCGCCACGGAAGAGGCCCGCGAATTCACCCAGGAGATGGCCGCCGACTATATACGCATGGGGTGCGCGGAGGCCAAAAAGATTGTCGCCCCAACCCCCAATACCGAGACCGGCACCAACAAGCGGGTCCTGGTTGTGGGCGGCGGCATCACCGGCATGACGGCAGCGGTTGCGGCCGCGCAGGCCGGCTATGACGTTTTGCTAGTCGAGAAGGCCGGAGCACTAGGCGGCTTCATGGGCAAGCTTTTCAAGCGCATTCCGTTTCGCGAGCCCTTCGCCGATCCTCAGGCAACAGAGATCGAGGCGTTGGTGGCCGCGGTGTCGGCGGACGCTCATATCACCGTGTATTTGAATTCCACCACGGTTCGCACCAGCGGTGCCCCCGGCCGATTTAGTGTCGATATTGCCGCAGAAAGCGGCGCGACCCAGACTGAGGAGGTGGGCGCCATCATCATGGCAAGCGGCTCGACGCCGTACGATGCCGCGCGCCTACCCGAATTCGGCTACGGCAAGAATCAGAATGTCGTCGATCAAACGGGTCTCGAGGCCATGGCGGTCGCCGCGCAGGCGAAGGGCGAGCCTATGCGCAGGCCGTCTGACGGCAAAGAGATCAAGAGTGTTGTATTCGTCCAATGTGCGGGTCAGCGCGACCCGACCGGGACCCACCTCAAATACTGCTCTGGCCATTGTTGCAGTACCAGCATCAAGCAGGCGATGTATTTTAAGGAACAAAACCCGAGCATTGATACGGCGATCATCTATACCGATTTGCGCACCCCTGGGAATGGTGAGGATTTTTACCGAAGCGCACAAAAGAAGGGCGTTATTTTTACCAAGGGCAAAGTCGCCGCTGTTGAGGCGGGTGGCGACCAATCGACCACGGTGCGGTTCCATGACCTCATTCTCGACGACAAGGCTGCGGTCATGAAGGACGTGGATCTGGTAGTGCTCGCCACCGGCCAGGTCCCCAATTCCGGCATCAACGTCGAGATTAAGGCGGACGTCGAGGATATCGACATGGGTGTTCAGCAAAACGGCGAACAAGCGGTCTCGGTACTGAACCTCACCTATCGTCAGGGCCCGGACCTCCCGCAATTGAAGTACGGGTTTACCGACTCCCATTTTATCTGCTTCCCCTATGAGACTCGCCGGACCGGAATCTATGCTGCCGGACCGGTGCGCCGCCCCATGGACATCGTCCAGGCGGTTGAGGATGCCACCGGGGCGGCGTTGAAGGCGATTCAGGCCGTCGAGAATGCCGGACTTGGACGTGCCGCCCATCCGCGTTCGGGCGACTTGAGCTTCCCGACGTTCCGCCGTGAGGGCTGCACCCAGTGTAAGCGGTGCACCGTCGAGTGCCCGTTTGGCGCTATCGATGAGGACGAGCAGCGGTATCCCCTGTTCAACGAAAGCCGGTGTCGCCGTTGCGGCACCTGTATGGGTGCCTGTCCGGTGCGCGTGATCTCCTTTGAGAACTATTCTGTCGACAGCGTGGGCTCGCAGATCAAGGCCATAGACGTGCCGGATGAGTTTTCCGAGAAGCCCCGCATTCTTCTGCTGGCTTGCGAAAACGATGCTTACCCGGCGTTGGATATGGCCGGGATGAACAAGCACACCTCAAGCGCTTTCGTTCGGACGATACCGGTACGCTGTTTGGGTTCAGTGAATATGATCTGGATCACGGACGCGCTAAACAGCGGTTATGACGGCGTCATGATGATGGGCTGCAAGCACGGCGATGATTACCAATGCCATTTTGTGAAGGGGTCGGAGCTTGCCAGTTACCGCATGAGCAAGATTGATGACACGCTGAAGAATTTGAATCTTGAGGCAGATCGTGTGCGACTACTCGACGTGGCGATCACAGACATTGCGCGCGTACCGGAGCTGATTAACGACTACGCGGCCAAGATCAAAGAGATTGGCATGAGTCCATTCAAGGGCTTCTAGGAGGCACGGTGAGCGATCTCAAGACAGTAAAGGCAGACCCGTATCACAACGACTTCCTAAGGGAAGTCGAGGCGAATGTTGAAGAAGGCCAATGGGTCAAGATGTGTATGCAGTGCGGGGTGTGCTCGGGCTCGTGCCCGCTGGGATCCGCCTGGGAGCATCCGCCGCAGGAAATCTTCATGATGATCCGGGCCGGCAAACGCGACGAGGTTCTGAAGAGCGAGTCCATGTGGATGTGTACGTCGTGTTACAACTGCATCGTCCGTTGCCCGCGGGAGCTGCCCATCACCCATATCATGCACGGCCTTGCCAATTATGCGCACCGCCTCGGTCTTGCGCCCAAGATGAATCCCACGCGCCGGTTTGCCAAGATTTTCTGGAACAACATTGCCAAATCAGGCCGGGTAAACGAGCTCGAGTTGTCGGTGCGGCTCTATTTCATGGACGGTCTTAAAGCTGGCCTGATCAAGGCTTGGGGCATGATGGGTATTGGTCTGGGAATGCTGAAGGCCGGTCGACTGAACCCTTTTGGGTTGGTGACCCACAAGGGCTGCAAAGATAAGAAGGGTATCCATCGCATGCTGAAGAAGGCGCGAGAGATTGAGGATCGACGTAAAGGCTACGTAGCCTAAGGGGTTCCATATGGCCAGAAAAGAATATTCCTTCTACCCCGGTTGCTCCTCGGAGCGCCGCACATCCGCCTCGAATTATATGGTGTCGGTCGAGGCCATGTGTAAGAAGCTCGACGTGAAGTTAAACGAGATTCCGGACTGGAACTGTTGTGGGGCCTCGATTGGTTATGCTGAGGGTGGCGAGCTACCGCGCCACGTTATGAACGCGCGTAATCTCGCGATCTCCGAGGAGGTCAATAAAGGACAGGATGTGGTGGCTACTTGTGCCGCATGCTGGCTGGGCGCCAAGGAGACCAAGGATCGGCTCGCCCATGACAGCAGCCTGCTGGCCGAGACCAATGAGGCCTTGCGCGAAGCCGGTATGAATCTTCAGTATAAAGGTGAGCAGCAAGTGCGTCACATGGTCGAGGTCTTGATTGAGGACCTGGGCTACGATGAACTGAAGAAGCCGGTAGTCAAGTCTCTTGAAGGGATTAAGTTCGCGGGCTACGTGGGCTGCCAAACCAATCGGCCTTTCGGTATTGCCGGTGAGTCGTTTGAGAATCCCAAATATCTTGACCGGCTGGTCGAGATCGTTGGCGGCGAGGCATTGGAGAAGTACGACCAAAAGGTGACTTGTTGCGGCGGGGCGTTGGCGTTTTCTGAGCCGGAAAAGAGCCAAGAGCAGATCAAAAAGATCGTTGAGTCGGCCTATGATCATGGCGCCGATATGATTGTGACTCCCTGCCCTGTCTGCCAAATGAACGTCGAGGTCTACCAGGGGCAGATCAATAAGCGCTATGGAACCAAGTTCAATATTCCCGTGACTTATTACAGCCAGCTTATGGTGGTGGCCTACGGTGGAAACGCCAAGGAAGCAGGTTTGGATGGCCAGATCATTCGTGCCCGGAAGCTCGAAGAAATCGCGGCAAAGAGCGCGAATCGCTAGCGCGTGAGCGGCGCGTCCAAGGTCCTGCGGGCGGCGCACAGCTGCTCGCTTCGAGGCCGAGCCTGTCTTGGGCGCGCGGTGGGTTTGACATCCTCCCCGGCAAATACCGGAGCCCCCGAGGGCGTCTCGCGGTCATTGGCGAGGGCGCCGCGCGGCCCCCGGGGCTTTGCGGCCTGACTGCGCGGCCCCTGTCTCCGCGTAGTGTGACCTTCCCCCCATCCGGTGGTTAGTCCCAATTTAGAGAATTGCCGGGACATCTCAACCCAAAGCCCCCATGAATAACTGGACGCCGACAGCGTCCAGTTATTCATGGGGGCTTTGCTAGGGCGTGGTCTGGCCCGTCATCGGCCGCCAGGAGTAAGGCGGCGGCGGGTATTTTCAGGGCGGCGGCCAGGCGTCCCAGACAGTCGATCCCGATATTGCGCTTGCGGTTCTCAAGGTCGCTGACATAGGCGCGGTTGATGCCGCTTATCGCCGCCACATCATCCTGGGTCAAGCCGCGCGCTAGGCGCACGCGCCGCAGGTTAATGGCTAGATAGGACCGCTCGCGCACATTGTCCATTGACCGCATTCTATTGTACGTACAAGTGTATTGGCAAGGTTCTGGCCAAGGCATTTTTGTAGACTCACGCTATGGATACACTGGCCAAGCGCTTGCGTTACGCTCGAGAGCGATTGGGGTTTTCGCAATCAGAGCTGGCGCGGCGGGTGAAGGTTAGGCCGCAGGCCATCCAATTCATTGAGGCAGGCCATGTGCGTCGCCCGCGCAGCTTGGTCGAGATCGCAAGGGCCCTTGCCGTTAACCCCGAATGGTTATTGTTAGGCGAAGGCGCAGTGGAGGTCGGGGTCCGGGAACAGCCGCTGGCGTATCAGCATGAGCCGTCGCTGAGTGAGGAGGCGGTCGCGGTGGCGCGGCTCTGGATGGAGCTGCCTAGGAGTCAGCGACTGGCGATTAAAGAGGCGCTCCTCGCCCTATTAAAGGCCCGTCCCTGATAGCCGAGCCTGTTGTTGGGTTGCGACAGGAAGCTAATCTTCTCGAATGTCGGTCGATATCCCACGACCCCACTCAACCCCGCCCCGCAGGTATCCCTTGGCCTTAGGCATCGGATGGTTAGTCCATTTTCTCGTGGTCGCTCTAAAAAATGGAGGTACGGCTGCTGACGGCGCGGAATGGAATGTGGGCAACTCATTGTTTCAGAAGGCTAAGCGCGCCGTGAGCCGGGGTGGTACGCGGATTGCACTAGCGCTCGGTACGGGAATACCCCCGTATTGGAGAAACGCCTGTGTTGCTCAGAACCTTTGTCTCTGCCGCCCTTTTGACGCTCACGATCGCCCCGGCCTTTGCGGTCACCTCACAGATTCGCGCGGATCATGCCGCCGTGTCGGCCGCGCACGTCGCGCTTCATAAGGATTACATCCAACGTCACCACGATGTGCACGCCCTGTATCTGGCCAAACATCACCACGATGTGAAGGCCGTGGCCGTCGCCCGTCATAATATCGCGATGGATAATGCCCATATTCGCCGTGATTCGGCCGCGCTTCATCGTGCCCAAAAGGAGCTTCACCACGATTCAGTCGCCCTCCATCACCCGGCCTAGCTCTTAAGCCGCGGCTATAATCTAATATTTGGGGCGGCCTCGCCTGGGGTCGCCCTTTTCTTTTGCCAGCGAGACCGCAGTGCATCTGGTGTCGTTTTAAAATCGTGGGCACAATGGCTTATGTCTGCCCCTCAATCGCTCAATTTACCCGCCAACCGGGTGTCCTTCGTGGAGATGCTCGGTCACACGGTCGCCAATATTACGCCCTCGGCGATGGCCACTGTGACGCTTTCCCTTGTTGTGGCCGAGGGCGGATTGCTGACGTGGGCGGTTTACTTGGCCGTCGGCTTCCTGATGTTGCTGGTGGCGGCCCAAGTGGCGGTTTTGGCGCGCGAGGTCCCCGCGGCCGGCTCTCTTTTTGTCTCCGTTAGTCGTACCCTGCACCCGTTAGCGGGGGTCTTGACCGGTTGGTCCATGGCGGGTGGTTACCTCGGTGCCCTGCTGGCCGCCCCCATCGTCGGCGGCCTCTTCGTGGCCAAGGCCTTGCATGTGGTAGGTGTTTCCGTTGCCTGGCCGCTTGTCGCGGTGGTTTTTGCCGGGCTTGCTTGGGCGCTTACTGTACGCGATGTCGAGCGGGCCACTCGCTACAGTCTTTTGATCGAGGCGGCCTCTTTGCTGGTGATTCTGGTCATCGGCGTGGTAACGCTTGCGCATACCGGCATCCATGACAGCGCGCAGTGGCATGCCCCGTTTCATGCAGGCCCCTTTCTCCAGGCCATGACCCTCAGTATCTTGGCTTATGGGGGGTTCGAGACGGCCGCAAATTTTGGCCGCGAGGGCGTGTCACCGCGGCGTGACGTCCCGCTTGCGATTCTTGCCGCCGTCCTCCTTTGCGCGGCATTCTATGTCTTCATGGCCTATGCGGAGATGGCTGGTTTTGCGAACGATGCCACCCGGCTTGCCCACACCGAGGCCCCGTTAAGCGCCTTGGCGACCAGCGAAGGTTTTTCCACTCTGGCCGTGCTATCGGACCTGGCTATGGCGATTGCCGCCCTAAGCGCGACTATCGCCACCTTAAATAGTTTGGGTCGTCTGTTCTATTCCATGGGTCGCCACAAGGTCTTGCCAGCGGCGTTGGGCGAAATTGGGCGACACAAGACGCCGGCGCGCGCGTTACACATCCTCGGGGCGCTCACTACCGGATTTGCCGTGCTTGCGGGGGTTATGGGCTGGTCGCCGCTTGCGATTGTGAATCTCTTCGGTGTCTTTACAGCCCTTGGGTTCATCGTTATCTATGTTCTGGCGATGATTGCAGTCCCGGTGTTTAGGCATCGCCGTGGTCTCGCCCCCTCGTGGACTGCGACGCTCGCGCTCGTCACAGCAGTCCCTCTGTTGCTTTATGTCTTCGGGGAAAATTTTTGGGCAGGGAGCGGCGTGACCCTGATCGCCGCTTACGGCTTTATCGCCTATCTGCTGTTGGGCGCCCAACTTTATCGGGTCTGGCGGCGGCGTAGTGCCGGCGGCCTTGGGGATTTTGTGTTGGCGCGCGACGATGACTAAGGGGTGTCTGATCCACGGGCGGGCGACCCTCCACTGGGCCTCCATCACGACCCGGATTGGGCTTGTGCACGTCGCCTATCACGACCTCTGCCCATCTCTTGTGTCCCGGGATTCCGCCGAGCTCTTTTGCGCGTGGGCACGGGAGCAGGGCGTCGGGTCATTCATTCATGACGCCGAGCCCCCCGAGCCCTTAGCGCACGCGCTCCTCGCGGCCGTTCAAGGAGGCCAGCCCTATGCAGGCCCCGTTGATCTGGCTACCCAAACCCCCTTCCAGCGCCAGGTGCTGCTAGCGACCCGCGCCATTCCGTGCGGGGAGGTTCGCACCTACGGGCAATTAGCCGCCTTCATTGGTCGTCCCCGCGCGGCGCGGGCCGTAGGAACGGCCTTGGCGAACAACCCGTTGCCCTTCCTGATCCCCTGCCATCGGGTCGTGGGGGGCGGCTCGCGCCTTGGGCGTTACTCGGACGGTGGGCCCGCCATAAAACGCTGTTTGCTGGCGCGCGAGGGGGTGGATGTCGCGCGGTTGCGATGACGGCGGCCGGTCTCCCTAACCGGCTCCTGGCCCATGCCGACGAGACTAGCCGTCGAGGATTTTATCGTGCACGTACAAGAGACTGAAATCGTTCCGTCCAGGCCCTATGATTTCGCGGCAGCACTCGCGTTTCTGCAAAGTTCGGCATCGGCCGTTCTGGAGAGGATCGATGGCGCAACCTACCAACGAGCGTGGCGGCGCGCGACCGGCCCGGAACTCGTCACCGTGACTGCGGTGGGGAGTGTGTCAAGCCCCCGTTTGCGCATCCGCGTCCAGGGCCACAATGCCGATGAAGACGCACTCTTTGCGGCGGTGCGCGCCATTCGGCATATTTTCTCGCTCGATGTTGATCCACGGCCCTTTTGGGCCCTCGCAGAGACCGACCCGGTCGTTGCGGGCCTCGTTGGGAAGGCCATCTATGCGCGCCCCGTACTGGTGGCAGACCCCTTTGAGTCGCTCGTGTGGGCCATTATCGGCCAACAGGTGGCAGTCGGATTCGCACAGACCTTGCGCCGCGCATTGCTACGGCTGGCCGGCGAGTATGTGACGTGGGATGGCCTGCTCTTCCCGCTCATGCCGCCACCACATAAGCTCATAACCCTAGACGAGGAGGCCTTGCGACAGCAGCATTTCAGCCGCGCCAAGATCCGCTATCTCGTCACCGCTGCGCACGCCGTCGCCAGCGGTGAGCTCCATTTTCCGTCCCTGGCGGCTATGGCACCCGATGCGGCTATGGCCACACTCGTGCGCCTTCCTGGCATCGGGCGCTGGACTGCCGAGTCTGTATTGATGCGAGGGTTGGGTGTTCGCACGATGTGGCCGGCGGCCGATCTCGGGTTGCGCCGGGCCTTAAGCCGGGCCTACGCCTTGCCGGTGCCGCTCACGGAACTGCAAACACGCGACCTCGCCCGAGCCTGGCCCGGATGGGAGGCGTGGGTTGCATTCTTTGCGTGGCAGTCCCTACAGAGGCCATAAACAGCCGGATCTCGGGTGACCCCGCACCGGCTGATGCGCTAAGCCCGGCTACCTCGCCCGACTCTATTGCGAGGCCGTCGCCGGATCTGCCGAGGATCCAGGTCCGTGGCGTAGCGCGAACCTGGCGACTTAAAGACTACCCCACGGCAATGCCGTTGATGGCGGCAAAGAAACCGAAGCCGGCTGTAATCACGATGATCGCGAGCACGAAGGGCGCGTAAGCACCTTGGAGGCGCAGTGGGCCGGTGATGGCGCGACGCGCCAGGAGATACAGGAAGCCCAGCACGATCGGTAGCAGAATGGCGTTCATGACCTCCATGGCAACGCCCAGAGAGACAAGATTGACGTTTGAGGCGACCAGCACGCCGCCCAATATCAGCAGCGTGGTGTAGATCCCATAGAACCACGGTGCTTCGCGTGGGCGATGTTCGAGGGAATGCTTGAAGCCCATGACCTCGCCGACTCCGCGGGCAGCCGTCAATGAAACGACGATTGTCGCGACGATGGCGGCGCCGCTCATTCCTAAGGCAAACAGGAGACGCCCCGTATTTTGTCCCAAAAACGGCGTCAAGGCGTTGGCAATCTGCTGAACGGTGTCGAGTGGCGTGTTCGGATTCGTGCGGCCGATGGTCGCCGCTGTCGCCACCAAGACCGCGCCCATGATGAGCTGCGTGAGGACTGCGCCAATCGCCGTATCGATACGCGCCATCGTCAAGTGCTTTATATGCAGTTTTTTGTCCACGACGGCCGATTGCTGGTAGAACACCATCCACGGCATGATCACGGCCCCGACGTTGGCCGCCGCTAAATAGAGGTAGCCCGGGTCACGGAAAGGGATTTGCAGGCTTTGCTGCAGGAGGTGGCCAAGATTCAGATGGGTCCGAAAAGCGACCACCAAGAATGCGAATTCGAAAGCGCCCACGGCGAGCGCCACGCGTTCGACGCCCGCGTAGGATGCCGTCCATACCATCACAATGAGGCCGCCTACGAGGATCAACATGGTGATCCATCGGGGCACACCAAAGAGCAGGCCGACCCCCGCCATGCCGCTTAACTCTGTCAAAAGTGCGCCTAGGCAAGAAAGCGCGAGCGTCGCCACCGATACCCATGCCCAGCCATAACCAAAGTGTTTCGCGATTAACTGACCGTGGCCCTCACCGGTGACCACTCCAAGTCGGACTGTTAATTCCTGTACGATGTAGAGGATTGGGATCAGGACGACCTGAAGCAATAACAGCTTGTAGCCCCATTGCGCACCGCTTTGCGCGGCCGTGATAACGCTTCCGGCATCGGTGTCGGCGAGCATGACAACGAGACCAGGGCCGACAACGGCCATCGCGGCAATAAGCCACGGGCCAAGCCGCTTGCCGAAGATACGGCGCGAACGAGACATAACGATATTCCTCCTAATCGGAGCTAACAATAATAAGATTCATTGTCATTTAGTGCAAGGCCTCGAGCGAGCAATGCGCTATACTGGTGCAAATGCCTGATTTCGTGCAGCCATGCTTCACGGAAATGGCGATTTTGCTGTTATAAACGTTGGCCTGAATCTTGCCTAGATGGGGGAGTGTAGTGGAAAAGGCAGAAGATATCTTAGAGAACCTGACGACTGCAGTCGTCGTCGTGGATGAGGCCCTGCGGGTACGGGTGGTGAACCCGGCCGGGGAAATGTTGTTTGAGCTCAGCGCAAAGCAAATGTTAGGCCAGGATTTACCGCGATTGTGGCCACAGACGGGGTCACTTGCGAGCTTATTTGCCGATGCGCTCGATAACGCCCACTCGTTTATCCGTCGTGGCTTGCCTTTGCCGCTCCCAGGGCGTGAGGTCACTGTGGATATTACGGTGACCACCCTGCTGGGCTACGACGATACTGGCGAAGGAGGGCGTGCCTTGCTCCTTGAATTAAATCAAATAGACCGGTTCCGTCGCCTTGCGCAAGAAGAAGAGATCATGGACCGGCATCAGGCGCAGCGCGCCGTTGTTCGGGGCCTTGCCCATGAAATCAAGAATCCACTCGGCGGGTTGCGCGGCGCCGCTCAGTTATTGGAGCGCAAGCTCTCCGAGAGCGAGCGCGAGTATACGCGCATCATTATCCGCGAGGCCGATCGCCTCCAGGGCCTAGTGGATCGCCTCACCGGGCCGAACCGACCCTACCTACAGGCCCAAGTCAACATTCATCATGTCTTTGAGCACGTACGTTCCCTTATCCAGGCCGAGGTTGGGACGGATGTTTCGTTTCGGCGCGACTACGATCCAAGCCTCCCGGAATTTGAAGGGGACCCGGACCAACTCGTCCAGGCGATTTTGAATTTGGTGCGCAACTCAGTGCAAGCCGGGGGCACACACATCTGTTTGCGCTCCCGCATTGAACGCCAGTTTACTATCGGTCAGCGTCGCCATCGCCTCGTTCTGCGTGCCGAGATCGAAGACGATGGGCCGGGGGTCCCACCGCAACTGCGGGATACGCTCTTTTATCCGATGATCACCGGTCGCGCCGAGGGCACGGGGCTTGGGCTATCGATTGGCCAGGACATCGCGCGCCGCCACGGCGGCTTGATCGAGTATACAAGTCGCCCGGGGCGAACCGTTTTTATGTTATTTCTTCCGTTGAGGCAGGAGCATGACACGACAGGATAGTGTGTGGATTATCGACGACGACGACTCGATCCGGTGGGTGTTGGAAAAGGCATTCCAGCAAGCCGGTATGGCGCCGCGTTGTTTCGCGAACGCCAACAGCGTTTTGGACGAACTGCGCAGGGAGGCGCCGGATGTCATTATTACGGACATTCGCATGAACGGCCTCTCCGGCCTAAAGCTACTGGAAAGTATTAGCCGTAACATGCCATCGCTCCCGGTCATTGTCATGACTGCCCACTCCGACCTGGACAGCGCGGTCGCCGCCTATCAGGGCGGCGCCTTCGAGTATTTGCCGAAACCCTTCGATGTCGACCATGCCGTAGGCCTTGCCCGCTATGCCATCGAGCATCGGCGCCAAGGGCAGGTGTCGGATACGGAAGGGGCCGAGAGCGCGCCGGAGATTCTCGGTGCGGCCCCGGCCATGCAGGAGGTCTTCCGGGCAATCGGCCGCTTGTCGGGATCGCATATCACGGTGTTGATCAACGGCGAATCGGGGACCGGTAAAGAGCTCGTAGCACGGGCCCTACACAACCATAGCCCCCGGGCCCGTAATGCGTTCATCGCCCTCAATATTGCCGCGATCCCGGCAGGGCTATTGGAGTCCGAGCTCTTTGGCCATGAGCGTGGGGCCTTTACCGGCGCACTGACCCAGCGTCACGGGCGTTTCGAGCAAGCGGACGGTGGGACACTCTTTTTAGACGAGATTGGCGATATGCCATCGGAACTCCAAACGCGTCTCCTGCGGGTTTTATCCGACGGCCAGTTTTATCGAGTGGGTGGTTGTGAAAAGATCACCACAAATGTGCGCGTCATTGCCGCGACCCATCAAAATCTCGAACAACGAGTGGCTGACGGCCTGTTTCGCGAAGACCTCTTTCACAGGTTAAACGTGATCCGTATCCATGTCCCGCCGTTACGGGAGCGCCGTCAAGATATTCCGGTACTCGTGCGCCACTTTCTGGCGGTGGCGGCAGGCGAGCTGAAGGTCGAGGTCAAGAGGCTGGCACCGGAGGCCGAGCAGTATCTCTGCAAGTTGCCCTGGCCCGGTAACGTGCGTCAGTTGGAGAATACCTGTCGCTGGCTTACGGTCATGGCCCCAGGGCGCACGATCCGGATTGCGGATCTTGCCGCTGAACTCAAAGAGGTAGATCCGGCGCCTGCGGGCGTCGATTGGCGATCTGGGTTGAGGAACGTGGTCGAACAGCGCCTCGCTCTGGGCGATAAGGCGGTCTACATGGATCTGAGCATCGAGTTTGAGCGCACGCTCATCGAGGCGGCGTTGCGGCACACGGGCGGACGCAAACAGGATGCTGCCAAGCGGCTCGGCCTGGGGCGCAACACGCTGACGCGCAAATTGAAGGAGCTCAACCTTTAGGGGCCGGAGGTTCGTATCGCCCGGTCAATCGCACAAAGTCTGCGGTCGCGGCGTGCGCAAGTGCGCTCAAGCCGCTGATGGCTCCTTGGACGTCCGGCGCACAGGGGCTGCGGAGATTCACTATTTTGGCAGCCAAAAGCCGCCCGGTCGCCACGCTGTAGAGGCGGCCGTTCATCACGACTTGGACAAAGGCTTGGCTCGGTGTCGAGAAATCTTGCTCGAAACGAGTGAGCACCAGAACGAGGCGGACGCCCCCGGGGCGCGTTTGCGGATTGGACATCAGCCCCAATCCGAGCCGGGCCTCGATCTGGGCCTTCAGGAGCGCGGTGGGCGGAGCAATCCACCGGTTATCCGCATAAGCATGGATCGCCGTGGGGTCTTTATAGAGAAGACGGTAGCGAATGCCCCTTTTGCCAACCCACGAGGGGCTTTTTATGCGCACCAATACAGGCTCCCCCGAGTGCATGGCTCTATAGGTAGACGCAGGACCGAAGTCGTGGTCGATACGAGATTCCGGCGCCTGAGCAGGAAAGAGGCTACAGCCAGCCAGACCTATCCCCCAAAGGGTGCCCATGAGCAACAAGCGCATCTTCACCATATCAGCGTGACTCCTTATAGCCAGGCTCGCCAGGCCCAGGCGGGCGTGGTGGGACTCCGAGAAGCAATTCGCGGGGGTGATGCCGCAATGATCGGCTCAGTTTTCGGACGTCGTTCGATGCCGCGCCGAGCTGATCGGCCGCGTGATTGATCTTGGGGAGCGTGCGGGTCAAAAGCAGATTCCCGGCACCTTGCGCCGTTTTGGCCAGTGTTTGCAGACGGCCGCCCAAGGCGCGCATCTCGTCTGTTAGGCGGCTAATGTTGGTAAGCGCCGTGTCTGTTCGTTTCTCTAGTCCCGGGATTCCCGCCGCCGCTTGATTCAGCTGTCGGCTCAAGACCACCCACTCCTGGCTCACCTGGGCTGTGTTCGCGAGTATGGTCTGCAAGTGTTTCCGGTTGGTGGCGTTGAAGGTTTGGCGTAGCGCGCGGCTTAAGCTTGCCAATTCCTTCATGGTGCGGGCCCCGGTCTTCGCGAGTCGAGTGAACAGTGAGGAGCGCATCGGAATGATCCCGGGGTGAGCGCCAGACGTTGCCAATGGCTTAAGGTTCGGCGTGGTATTCAGCTCTAGCGCCGATAGCCCGGTGACCCCTTGGAGCTTCAGTTCCGCGTAAGTCCCCTGCGTAACCGGCATCTTCTTATCGATTGATACGTAGATGAGGGTGATTTGCGGATCTTTAGGATCTACCAGAATCTTGCGCACGACGCCGGCCGATATACCTCGAAAAAAGACGGTCGACTGGGTTCTTAATCCAAAAACGCTGCCGTTCGTCACGACCACGTAGGGCACGCGCGGCTCGTGGTTTCCGCCCATCCAAAAGGCCGCGACGAGAATAGCGATCGTAAAGACCAGCACAAAGAGGCCGGCTCGCAAGGCGTAGGATCGGTTGTTCATAGGTTTGTCGGCCCGAAAACCCGCTGACCGCGGGTCCCGGAGAACATGGCTTCTACAAAGGGATGGGTCATATGTGCCACCTCTTTAGGTGTCCCTAGCGCGACAATGTGCCGGTCGGCAAGAATGGCCAGTTGTGTGCAAAGGTCGTGCATGAGGTCAAGATCGTGGGTAATAACGACAGCGGTAAACTTCAGCTCTTGGTGCAAGCTCTGCAGGTGGTGGACAAAGGCTTGCGCAGTCACGGGATCCAGGCCCGATGTGGGTTCGTCCAGAAACAGCAATTCGGGCTCAAGCGCCAACGCGCGCGCGAGCGCCACCCGTTTTACCATGCCGCCTGAAAGCTCGGCCGGTAGGCGATTGGCGACATCCGGATTGAGGCCGACCATGGCAAGCTTCATATAAACAAGGTCTCGTATCAGACTGCGATCGATTTCCTGGTATTCGCGTAGCGGAAAGGCAATGTTTTCGAATACCGTGAAGGCGCTGAACAGCGCGCCTCCCTGGAACAGGATGCCACATCTTTGGCGCAATGCGGCGAGATTGTCGGCATCTATATGGTTAAGTTCTTGTCCGAAAAGTCTAACCGTTCCTGCGGTTGGGCAATCTAGACCGACCATCTCGCGGACGAGTGCCGTTTTCCCGCTACCCGAGCCGCCGACTAGCCCCAAGATTTCACCCTTGCCGATGCGCAAATTGATGTCCTCGTGCACGATGTGGCGCCCGAAGCTGGTGAATACATGTCCCATTTCGATGGCAGTATCCGTCATGAGGGCAGACCCAGGCCCCGAAAAGCAATCGCAAATATCGCATCAACGAATATGACGGCGGTAATGGCGGTGACTACGGCGTTGGTGGTCTCGGTCCCGAGGCTGCGCGTGTTGGGCCGGATGCGTAGCCCGAAGTGGCAGGCGATGAGGGCGATCACTACGCCAAATACCCCGCCTTTGACGATGCCGAGAATCAAATTGACGAGCGGGACGGCGGCCGGAATTCCATGAATAAAGCTCGCGATACTGGTGCCAAGCGCGATATGGGCGGTGATCATGCCGCCGACGAGGGCGATCCCATCGGTCCAAATAACCAGTAACGGGACGCTGATCGCCAGGGCCACGATTTTGGGCAGCACGAGCCGCAAGGTCTGCGAGATGCCCATGACCGAAAGGGCGTCCAATTCCTCGGTCAGGCGCATAACACCCAGCTCGGCTGTCATAGCCGAGCCTGAACGGCCAGCCACTAAGATCGCCGCCAACAGCGGCCCGAGCTCGCGCAGGATACTAAGACCTAGGATGTTGACGATAAAGGACTGGGCCCCGAATGCTTGGAGTTCGAGCGCCGAGAGGTAGCTCATGACCACGCCGACCAGTGCCCCGACTAGTGCGGTAATGCCTAAGGCGCGCACCCCGACCTCGTAGATGGTAGCCGAGATGTCTTTCCAGGGTATTCGGGCCGGCCTCCGGACCAGCATGGCCGTATCCAAAACGACCTGACCTATGAGCGTGGCAAAGCCCATGATATGGGACAGGAGGTCTTGCCCTATCGACAGGAAGATCTCCATGAGGCTTCGTCGCGGTTGGAGTTCCATCTTTGGAAGACTTTGGCGTTCAGACCAGCGATGGAAAAGCGCTTCGTGCTCCGCTCTGACCCTTACGTCAGACGGATGGGCGAGGCTGTGAAGGCGCCAGAGGATGAGTGCGCCGACGTTGTCTAGTTCATGAACCTGCCGGCAATCCCAAGTGACGGGCGGCGCTCTTTTGGCGTAGGGGCGCAGGCCCTCACTCAGTACGCGATCGTGCTTGCCAATACCTCTTAGCGTCCAGCTCCCCGTGAGCACTACGGTGGTCTGGTCCCGTTCGTCGGTTTGAACGTAGAACGCCGCAGTCTTCGAAATGGCGTCGGTCGGTACCACCCGTTTCGCCTCAGCCGTTATGGTATCCGCGTTCGTAGTGTGTTCCTCACCAAACCTGATTGTCGCTATATTCGCATACTAGCAAGACCCGTACAGCACGTCATGCAACGACCAGTCTTCGTGGACCAACGAGAGAATCACGCGGTCTGCGTATCGGCGTGATCGAGACCACCGGCTCCTCACGTTCCGCCCGTCCGATAGGCGCGGCCCAGATTCCACCAGAGCGCTTGTGCCAAAAATCCCACTCGCCGGCGATCATGGCCGTAATGAGGCAGATGCGCCGTTGCTCAGCTCTGCGTATATAAAATACAGTACCCCCTGGCGCTGACCTCGCCCTCCACCACTTGGCAGGTCCCGCCCATCATGCCGCCCATCATGCCGCCGCCCATTCCAGACGAGTTAAAGAACCTGCACGAAGCGCACATCTTGCCGTCCTTCGGGTGGTCCTGGTATCGGACCGATGCCTTGCTGGCCTTCGTGGGCGCGCCGCTCTCGGCGAGAGCGGCGCGATTGCCCAACAGGGAGAGCGTGCCTATGCCGGTAACAAAGACACAGGCCTTGAGCCATGCGCGCCGGGAGATTTGCTTGGGTTTGTCCATGATGGCGTCCTCGGAGGATTAATGAACTACTCCCGCCAAGCCTAAACGGCTAGGGCGTGAGTTTCGTGTTTCATCGCGGTGAAACGGCCACCGCTCCACACCTCGGCCAGTTCCTGCCCGGCTAATCGTGTTTCCATCCACCGCAACAACACCCGGGCCGCATTTTCGTCGCGGCCACCGCTGACCCCACACTGTGGGCACTGATGCTGCCGATCCGAGAGCGTTTTCTTCTCGACCGGCAAGTGCCCACAGGCATGACAGCGTGGGGTGGGTTTGATTGTCCGCGTCGGCGCTTCCTCGTACCAGGACCCCGCCTCTTCCGCTTTGGTCCTGGCCATGTGGAGGAATGCTGCCGGGGAAGCGGCATGAATCTCGCGGAAGAGCCTTTTTATGAGCACCGCCGTTACGCACCCTGTTTTTTACCGCTAACGCCTCCGTGCCAATGGCCCCCCATCTTTTCACCAGCCCCGCGCTGGTTTGGTGCAAAAAATCGTGTCGTTGCCGTGCCACCTTGGCGTGTAAGCGGGCCAAGTGCGCGATCGCCCGGCGCAGACTGGCCGACACGGGAAAGCCCTTCTTTCGGCCACTGATCTTTTGGGCCATGCGGATCTTCCGCGAGACCTCTTGCCCGAGTCGCTTCAGTTCGGCCAATTGGTTTCGGAGGTGCCGGGGGTTGGCGATGGTCTCTATGCCCTGATGTGTGGTTACGGTCAGAAATTCCGTGAGGCCCCAATCGAATGCGCCCATTTCCGCACCACATGTCCT
>Ga0307375_10001848_pt1 | contig 22414 bp, 32 predicted proteins | sample TR1MG_FD_202531 | JGI IMG/M metagenome (GOLD analysis project Ga0307375, IMG submission 202531) | Soil microbial communities from Risofladan, Vaasa, Finland - TR-1 | ecosystem: Environmental > Terrestrial > Soil > Coastal area > Acid sulfate soil | place: Finland: Risofladan, Vaasa | collected...
CCAACGCTCTTAAAAGCATTTGGAAAGAAGGCGTGTATTACAAGCAATATGCCCGTAACAATCATCACAAAGGCAAACCGCAATGCAAACTTGCAATGCTCCCAGTATGTTTCGCCTATCTCTTCTAAATGTTTCACTTTTCTGCTCTTGTTAAATGGTGCCTCAAGGGAGACTCGAACTCCCACGCCTTTCGACACTGGTACCTAAAACCAGCGCGTCTACCAATTCCGCCATCGAGGCTTAATTCTATTATAACTGTATTTATCTATGCCAACCAAATTGCTGCTACGATACCTATGACAGCAATTACCCATACTAATTTAATAAGTGGATGAACTTTGTTTCTCAAAACTGATCCTCTTCCGTGCTATCCTGTAATGCTGCTGTAGAGCCAGCGCCGACTGCTGTGCTAATTGCGTCAAAGTAACTTACGCCGACTTCGCGCTGATGCTTGGCAGTTGTGAAGCCGCGCTCTGCTGCGGCAATCTCTGCTTCCTGTAGTTGACTGTAAGCGAGCATGCCGTTCTTTATGTACTGCTCTGCGAATTCAAATACTGCGTAGTTCGTAGCATGGAATCCTGCAAGTGTAATAAACTGCCACTTGAATCCAAGTGCTGCCAATCCACGCTGAAATTCTCTAAGCTCTGTGTCGCTTGGTTGATGCATACGCCAGTTAAAGCTTGGCGAACAATTGTATGCAAGCATCTGTTCTGGATGTGCGCCACGTACTGCGTCAGCAAATCTCTTAGCGTCTTTCAAGCACGGCTTGCTTGTTTCACACCATACAAGATCAGCGTACTCTGCAAATGCTTGACCGCGCTCGCAGCCCATTTCAAGTCCGCCAGTGATCTCGTAAAAGCCTTCCTTAGTACGCTTGCCTGTCATAAACTTTTTGTCTACATCGTCTACGTCGTTAAGAAGCAAACGTGCTGCTTCTGCGTCTGTACGTGCGACAATAACTGTGTCAGTGCGAGCTACGTCTGCTGCCAAACGTGCTGATGTTAGATTGCGAATTGCTTGGCTTGTTGGTACAAGTACCTTGCCGCCTAAGTGTCCGCATTTCTTTTCTGCTGCAAGCTGGTCCTCAAAGTGGACTGCTGCCGCACCTGCATCAATCAAATTGCGTGTTAGCTCGTAAGCATTTAGCGCGCCGCCGAAGCCTGCTTCTGCGTCTGCGATGATCGGTGCATAATAGTCTGTGTCGAATTGCTTATAGTCTACTAAGCCGACCGACTTATCAAATGCTTCGAGGAATTGAATTTGATCTTGCCTGCGAAATGCTGCGTTGATGTTCTCGACAATCTTCGGCACAGTGTCCACAGGATACAAGCTTTGGTCGGGATACGTTTGATTTGATGTGTTTGCTGCTGCCGCTGCCTGCCAGCCCGAGACATAGATAGCCTTCAAGCCTGCTTTTACGTGCTGCACCGCTTGCTGTCCGTTGTATGCACCAAAGGTCTGAATAAAGTCTTCTTCAGCTAAAAGCTTTCGTAGCTTTTCAGCGCCGCGAACTGCAAGTGTGTTTGGTTGTATTGCTATGCTGCCCTGCAAACTGCGTACAGTTTCAGGTGTGTAATTTCTGCGGTTTCCCATCGACATTCCTCGTGTTATTTTTATATTATAACAAGATTCTTATATGTTGTCAAGCGAATTATACCTTCATTTTCTCTTTTAGCCAACTTTCCTCTAATGCTTTTGTGATAGTCTTTTCATCACTTACAAAGTGGAAACCTTTCAACTTCATCTGAAACAGTTCTTTCTTGTTAACCAGGAAATAAACGTTCGATTCCATTACCCTATTGCTATCAGAGCTGGGCCACAAATCGTCCATCTTCGCTTTATACAACAATACCTTTTGAACTCCGCGCAACTTGCGCCATAAATTTACTGTTGTATGATTGGATTTAGTGGGAACGAAAAACTCAATTGTAGCTCGCTCAGATTTTAAATAAGTATTAACTAGATCCCATTGGGCTCGCTCTAATTCCATCATCCTATCAAAGCGTCTACGTCTGCTTACAATAAGATTGGTACCATAGCACACAACCCATATCGAATAACATACGTCATACACATAGGAATATTGATCAACAAGGAGATGGTATAAGGCACCACCTATCAGGCACATGAAGCCTATTACTAGGACAAGCATGTGCCAGTGTTTCTTAAAAGCTGTTTTGGTCATTCTGTGTATCCAACCTGCTACAAAAATAAGATCCCAAAATCCACTACGTAATATTTTATATATTGATTTCATAAGTGGTACCTGGGGCGGGACTTGAACCCGCACTCCATAAAGGAACCGGATTTTAAGTCCGGCGCGTCTGCCATTCCGCCACCCAGGCGCTTCTCAAAATGGTGGGAATACCCTAGTCATCTGCGTTGCGTCAATCGCGATTCTTCTGGTGGGCTTTCGCCTCCTGTAGTGACCGCTGTCATTGGTCCGCTAGGGATCATCCCATTGTATGGCGGACCGGGGTCGGGTCAAGCCCGTCAATGTATTGATAGGAGCATTATATGCGCAATCATCTCCTACCTCAACCGCCTGTAAATCTCGAGTTTGCAGGCATCCCGTTCCATTGTTTGGCTCCCTGAGATGGGATCGAACCACCGACCAAGTGATTAACAGTCACTCGCTCTACCTCTGAGCTATCAGGGAATAATATGTTGGTGTCTTAGGTCACACCACGCCCCGCGACAAGTTATGCTTCTTAGGCATTTGTCTGGAAAGCTAGCCTCCCATTTTCTTGCGGAAATATGTTTGGTCGGAGTACACGGACTCGAACCGCGGACCCTTGCGTCCCAAACGCAATGCTCTACCAGACTGAGCTACACTCCGATGATTGTAACTGGCCCCCGCTGCCGCCGACGTTACATGCCTGTCCTTCGACAAGCTTACCCTAACGGTGTTACCACCGCTTCAACAACCCTAGCAAGTAATCCCCGAAGGTACACTCGTCATAGTAGCTGTCGCGACCTAACTCGCCCTTTTCAAGGCAATGAAGAATAGCGTCCACCGAAGTTTCCTCCGGTTCCCACTGATCCTCTAGGCCGTTGCAAGAACAATGCCCGCCGTGAACCTCGTAAAGCTTGCCACCACGCTCGAACAACACGAATGCTGATCCGTCATAGTCGCCATAGCCGTACCAGGCTAACAGTATGAATGCGTCCCGAAGGTCGTCATCCTTGATAGCAAAGTTCTCTATTACATCTTGCTTGTCTTCGAAATTTCCGCAGTACTTTTCAGCACCCTTCAGCTTCAAATAGAATTGGTGTTTGTTCATAATGTTTCTCCTCAAATTGACTACATGTGGTAGCCTTCGACTCGATTCAAACATTACAACAGCACCTTTGCTACAAGATGAGGATATAGCTTTTGTCTCGCTCCGTATCCCACAGAGCATAGGCTTACGCCTCCGAGCATTCTAGTCAGTTCTCGTGAACTGGGCTGTGATTACAGCCATCAATGAATTCATAAGTTATTAAAGAGCGTGACGCCAAAGCGTCAATGTATTTATGTATTATACAGGAATACGTGCGTATGTCAAGCTCTTTATTCAAGTCAAAATCAATGACTTATAAATTGGTAGGAGACCTCGGATTCGAACCGAGAAACACTGAATTTTAAGTACAGTAGGTATACCAATTCCCTTCAGACTCCCGCTGTTTGGCGGAGAGCATCGTACTCGAAACGAATCCCTTGCGGAACGTAACGCTTTCCAGGCGTACTCTAGACCCTGCTAGATTTGCTCTCCCTGATAAATACTATAATGCGCATAGATGAAGTAACAGCCTTTCAAGAACGTAAGCTACAAGACAACGAGTGGAAAAATCCACGCGAAGTAATGCGCTGGCTTGAGTCCAAAAACTTTCAAAAGAAAGGTGCTGGACAGTTTGGGGCTGCGTATGTTCATCCTGGCTACAAACGCATTGTTAAAATTTCTAAGAAGCAAGACGAGTGTTGGCTACGTTTTGCTTACTGGACGCTAAAGCAGACAAGCAACCCTAGCGTACCGTATATTGATTGGGTTCGCGTATACGGCGAAGGTGATAGATTCTTTATTGCTGTGATTGAAAAACTTGCTCCATTTAATCGTGCTGCTATCGCAAACACTGTTGACGTACCCGGTCTCGCATATCTATATGCTTATGAAGACTGGTTTCAAGGTGATCGAAATATCGAAAGACGCCTCATCAAAGAAGGCGTTATCTACAACGAAGATGCACAATTGCTACCGCAAGTAAAACGCTACATAAAAGAAGCGCGTGGCGGGATGCGTTTTATTAACGCTCTACGTGGATCGCAACGTTTTGCTACCGGCAAATGCGCATATGATATGCATGACGGTAATCTAATGTACCGCCCTTCCGATCGTCGCTTAGTAGTTATTGATCCACTTGCTGATCTTAATCAAGCTAAGTGGTTCTAAATTGGTAGGCAGTCTCGGACTCGAACCGAGAAACACTTCGTTTTGAGTGAAGTAGGTATGCCAATTCCCATCAACTGCCCATTGTTTGTTTGGCGCCCTTGGAAGGAGTCGAACCCTCTTTACTGTGGTTAGAAGCCACTGTCCCGTATCCGTCGGCAAGGGCATATTGTTTGTCTATGCTCTCTTTCAATTCGTCAAACCATGCAACTGCATCATCAAACAAATCACGTTTAATTCCCTTAGGCAAAATGCCTGTTTCGTTGTATGCCTTGCGTATAGCATTGTGTTTAGGCACACGATTCACCTTTTGCCATTTATCAACATAACGATCATATAGTTCTTTGCTTTGCGGTTTTCGTTCGAGAAACGTGCATAACTGATTCATCATATTATGTCTATACTTAGTATCTATATCGACCCAAAATATATTATAGCGCGGAGCAGTCGCCATCATAATATTCCAATTCATCCATGCAAATGCAGGATTGCTGCTCTGTCTTGCATAACAAGATACTGCGTTTTCGTATGGATGTCTAATCGGTGATACCACGTGGCAGTTTTCTTCCGCGTAATCAAACAGTGGATTTTTCCATTCCTGTATAGGCGTGGATGTGTGAATGCGCATAAACACATTCATATTGTCAGTTTCCATAAATTCTTGAGGATCTTTTATGTGCTTTAAGCCCATAACGTGTTCAAGGAATTCACTGACAAATACAGTTCCTGTATGCGGAATACTAATTAGCATGACTTTCTTCATGCTAGTATTTAGCTGGTACCGATGGTGAGACTCGAACTCACACTACTCTTTCGAGAACTACGCCCTCAACGTAGCGCCTATACCAATTCGGCTACATCGGCATAATAAATGCGGGTATTGGTAAGCCGGATTCTGTCTGGGACTACCATTCGACTTGGCATACGTGTCACCACGTAGCTCTTTGCTCGCTACCCGATACCAGTGTAACACCACACTATAGGTATCTGCTTGCGATTGCTGCCCCTGCGCTGTCGCCCGTTTCAGCCTAACTTAATAGGATCGTTTCTGTTGCCGTCACTCACCTTGCGGTGGACAGGTGTTACCTGCCAGGGTGTGTTATGCAGTCCGGACTTTCCTCTCCTTAGAGCGATAGTCTTTCCTACCCGTATATCTAAAATGTTTCTTTGTGTGCATCCCAACCCAATTCGTCTTCTACGAAATTGCGGCTATCGTTTAGGTACGCGAAATAGCCGCGTGGGTTCGTTGTATTATGATAGCGGTCTTTGTGCTTATTACTGCAAAACTTGCGTCTTGCTTTCTTGTTGCATCCTTCTAATAAACATTTCATAATCGTATCCTTGTTGATGCACAGAAATACATGCTTTAGGTGCTGAATCGCTGCCTAATGCATAGTTTTTCGTGCTTTGTTGGTGCCCTCGGTAGGATTCGAACCTACGTCGACGTCCTTAGGAGGGACGCTTGCTTCCACTGCACGAGGGCTTTTGTTTTCTTGCTCGCGCTGTTTCTTTGCTAGTGCGCGGCGTAATAGGAATTTTCCTTTATTCATAATAAGGTCTCCCATGTTTGGCACCCCCAGAAGGACTCGAACCCTCCAAGCAGGCTTCGAAGGCCTAATGCTAGATCCACTAGTGGGGGTAATGTTTGGCGGAAGACCGAGGAATCGAACCCCATCCGCAATTAAGCAGACGCGCTGTTTTCGAGACAGTCCTTAACCCAGTTAAGTTGATCTTCCGTGATGTTTTTTAGTTTTCTCTTTGTGCTTCCTAACACGACGATTGAGCTTATGTGCTAAGTTATCAACCGCAGCATACATATTTTCATCAATAGCATCGGCGTGAATATCTTTGCCTGCTACGTGAATTGTTGCTTCTGCTTTGTGTCGGATTTTGTCTTCCACTGTAAGAATACAGTGTATGTTTGAGTTCAGATGAAAGTGTTCATCTATCTTGCTAACCTTATTAACTACATGTTGCCGTAATGCGTCTGTCACTTCTATGTGACGGCCTGTAATATCCAGATGCATATTACTCTCCTAGTTGGTTATACTAGTATTTATACAGCCTTGCAGTTAATTTGTCAAGTTGGCGGAAGGTAGAGGAGTCGAACCCCCGACGGTATTAGCGACGCCCATGGGTTCAAACCATGTTGCCAGCCACTTAGCGGTACCTTCCAGTTAGTTTAGTAGTATCGGCACTCCCAAACATATACACCGTAGATTGGTTGCCACGCTGTAAGTGTGTTTGGTGCGATAGTGAATGTTAGATAGTTGTATGCATCTCTGTAGTAGCAAGCAACCCAAGATGGAGACTGATTCATAAGTCTAATAAATGCTTGTCCTTGGTTGTTGTTTGCTCTTTGTTCTACAACCTGTGCGTTAGCAACAGATGCAAATAGTAGTACACAGACTAGAAATAATGTTCTCATTGTGGCAAGTCTCCTATGCCTAACTTTTTGCTGCGCTCTGTTTCTAGCATCTGTAAACGAAACTTATACATTTCGTAATCTTGCTGCTCTTTTGCTGTTAGCGTTTCGCCGTTGTCAATCATTCTGTGATAGTCCATTAGCTGTCCACTAACAATGTCAAGCTGCAATTGAATAAATCTTGTGTCAGAAATCTCTTTATGCATGTAGCGTGTATCAAGCCAAAACCATGCCGTTGCAAGCATCGCTACAAGCGGTGCAAGGGCCATGATATAGTGATACCATTTAGATAAATTTATGTTTATTCCTGATTCAGCCATACAAGTATTTATCAATAAAGTGGTATTTTAATTTGGTGTAGCCGCTCGGAATCGGACCGAGATATCTGGGACTTCAATCCAGCGCATGAACCATCACTGCCACAGCTACGTTGTTTGGTGTATCGAGGAGGACTTGAACCACCGACACCCAGGGCTTCAACCTAGTGCTCTACCAACTGAGCTACCGATACATTGTTTGGGGTGAACGATCGGATTCGAACCGACGTCTGCTACCTTCACAGGGTAGGGCATTAGCCGCTATGCTACGTTCACCATTGTTTGGTCGGTGCAGTAGGATTTGAACCTACGCGGAGATTAGTCCCTACCACCGTATCAGAGTGGCCTCTTAACCAGACTTGAGTATACACCGTATTTGGAGGTACAGGTGGGACTCGAACCCACGTTGTATAGTATGAGTTTTGCAGACTCACGCATTCGCCGCTCTGCCACTGTACCATTGTTTGGAGCGGATAGCGGGAATCGAACCCGACACAGTACGGCTTGGAAGGCCGACGACATAACCCGTATGCTTACCCGCGTGTTGTTTGGGACAAGTAGCGACAGTCCGATCTGCGATCTTGCGCCCGACTATATACTTGTCCAGACGTTTGTATCTTCTTGTCAACAACCGTCTTTTGTTTGGTACTCTATCTGTGAATCGAACACAGCACACCCGCCTTGTAAAAGCTAGCCGCTTACCCAGAGCCTAGAGCATAATGTTTGTTTGGTGGGTCTTGACGGGTTCGAACCGCCGACTTCGATCTTGTCGAGATCGCACTCTACCAACTGAGTTAAAGACCCTTTAGTTGTTTACTCGACGAATCTTATCTGCGTTGTCGAGTAAAGAATAATGTTTTTCTGGCACTTCACCAAGTAGCTTACCATGCTTTATTATAAATCTTGCTTTGTTTGTATCAACAATGAACGGCGCGTTAAGCTTACGTTCCGGATCAGATTTTGCAACACGCTGTAGAATCCATTCGCTACGATTTAAACGCATTATAGCATAGTGAACGCGATCGCGTCCTGCTACGCTGCCATAGAGGCCACCCTCAACGCCTGTACTTGGTTCTTCGATAATTTCTTCTGCTTTCATACTATCCTCTACTTCGTAAAAGCGTGGGCGGATAATCTTTGTAGTCTTATCGCCCTTCTTGCTAATGAAGTGATCGTTTACTGTAGCAACGATGCGAAGCTTTTCGCCTCGCTCTGGACCTTCCTTACCAACGTGTTGTATAAGGTTGCCATCAGCGTTTTTGTATAGGTTCCAAAATTTCGGAGTGCCTTGATTGTAGCCGAACGATGAGTAGCCAACTTCTTTCTTAGCAACTAGCTCTACAGTACCGAAGTCTGTGCGCTTACCTGGCTCGCCAATGTATTCGCCTTCGCCCATACCGAGCGCAGTCTTAAATTCTTTCTTCTTCTCGTCCTCAGTCTTTTCTAAGTGAGAAGCGTCAACGTTGCCTGGGCGAACAAATTCAACTTTATTTTTGCTCGGATCTACTCCGGAGCCATCACGCATGTTGCCTTTGTTGCCTAGCTTAACGTGCTTTACTACGCCCTTGCCGTCTACGACGAAAGCGTGGCGCACAGGGATCAGGCTGCGTGAGCCGTAATCTGCCCAGCGTGTCATGCCCGTTATTAGCACAAATTTTTGATCGGACGTCATATCGACGCCGAAGTTATCTTTAACCGTGTTAGGATCTCTTGCGATACCGTTGTTAGAGGCGTCAATGCGTTTTAGCATGAAGTCGCGTTGTTTCTTCGACTTCCAAACGCCATCGTTCTTATTTGCGAGACCCTTAAGGGAGCGATACATATCGCTGTCCCATTCACTGTCCCAATCAAATGCTTCGTTTATGATTTGTTGTAATCGCATATAGGTATTTATCTACATACTGAAAAAGAAGTGCGTCTACATACTCCACAGACTGTTGTACCACCAGCTTTCAGAAACTCGTACCTTGTCTGCTAGGATTTCCACCTAGTTCGTTCCGATTCAAAGTCGGACAAGTTATGCACTTTATGAATCGTTGTACAGTCGATCAAACATTTTGGCGTAGATAAACCTTTGGTCTTCGCAGACGTCTTTCGACTTGCCTGCTGGAAATTACAATCTTTCGCCGACCTTTCGTCGTACAACATTTAATTGGTGGAGCTACGCGGACTCGAACCGCGAATTTCGCCGTGCAAGGGCAATGGTTTCCCAATTAGCCTATAGCCCCAATTAATGTAGCGGCATACGCTGCCGAATCGAGCGGCATTAAGCGGGTTACAGCCGCCGTGGATACCATTCCACCTATCAGCCCGTAAGCTGTAGGGTTGCGTATACATACAAGCCTAAAATTGGAGCGGTAAACGAGACTCGAACTCGTGACCCCGACCTTGGCAAGGTCGTGCTCTACCAACTGAGCTACTACCGCTTAATTCGTTTTTACACCTAATGCTGCTCTGCCTTGACCCTTATTCGCGCCACCGAAGTAAGGTGTTTGTGAATGGCAGTTAGCACAGATCAATCTTAAATTCTCTGGACTATTGTTGTTTGCTCGACCATTAACATGATCGACGTTTAACACAATGTCTTTACCATTCCACTCAGTTATGCCGCATACTTCACAGCGATTTCCGCGTAGTCTTGCAAGTACTTTGCGTATCGTAATACGTCCAGTTAGCTCTCCTCGTTTAAACCGTTCGACAGATTCTAATAATTTGCCTTCAGCAGAACAAGGATTGCTGCAATATACATTCATTTTCTGATGCGACCATTTTGATTCTGCGCCGCATGTTTTACAATTATATGTTTTGGTAGTCATACTATTATTTAGCAGAAAGACTACCAAACTATACAATTAAATGATTAGTTGTTACTTTTCTCTGCCACATTCTGTGTGGACTCATGATGTTCCCATGTCTCATCGCATTCCTCACACTCATGAAAGTGGGAACCGTTAGCTTCCTCAACTTTATGAATCTTTTCAGAACAGCAATGTGGACAGTACTTTGTTCGCATACTATTATTTAGCATACAAACATTATAACAGCATTTTTACGTGCTGTCAAGTAAAATGTGCTCGTTCTGGATTACCCCACGGGACTGTTGTGTCTTTTCCGTCAGCGGTTCCTATTCCGGCGAGCATCGGATTTGGTGGAGAATGTCGGAATCGAACCGACCAGGCAAGTTCCTTGCAAAAGATCTCCGGGTACCCCAGCGCCATTCCCCAATTTGTATTATCTGGTACCACAGGTTGGATTTGAACCAACGTCACACGGCATATAAGACCGCTGCCTTCACCAATCGAGCCACTGTGGCATAAATTTGTCATCCCCTATTTTGTATTATCATACATGCGGCAGGGGCGAGACCGCACTCACTTGCGCAAGTTAATTGGCGGAAAGCCGAGTACTCGAAACTCACCCCTTTCGGAGCTCACTGTTTAGCAAACAGGCCTAGGATCCTACCTAGTTGACTTTCCATATTTGGCGGAAGCTTGCCCAGACATTATCATGCAATTACACAATTGCAGCGGATAACCCGACACTTACTGCATAATGCAGAGGCGCTTCCTTAATTTGGTGCCCCAGGGAGGAATCGAACCACCGGCATCAGTCATACCAAGACTGCGTTCTGCCACTGAACTACAAGGGCTTTATGTTTGGTAGTACGCCCCAGACTCGAACTGGGAAACATCTGTTTATGAGACAGACCGCTAGGCCAATTTGCGTTACGTACCATTGTGAAATTTGTTGCACTATACACGGATTCCGTGTATTTCGCAATAAAATAAATTTGGCTGTCCTGGTAGGATTTGAACCTACAACCTTCACATTCAGAGTGTGCTGCACCGCCAGTTGTGCTACAGGACAATAATTAGATTTTAATAAACAGCCACGATACTAAGCTGTATCGAGTGCCGCTTGTTACTGGTGTAATTTCGTGCAGTATATATTTACGATACTTAATCGGAACACCTACTACTTGTTCGATAAGCTCGCCAGCGAAATATAAATCGCCGCCTTCATAATCGTCGTTTAGTGGGGTAATCCAAACTTCATATGCAACATAGTCCGGACTTATCTTTGTCCAGGAACTATCTCTATGCTCAGAACAATAATCGCCGACATCGTATTTTAATACGAGTTCATGTAACATGAGTGGATATTGCTCTTTCCAATAATCAACGGGTGCTTGTTTAAACTCAAGCCGACCGCCCTTTATCTTAGTTACAGCAACTTCTTCCCATTCATCTATGTTATCAATAATTGCTTGACATTCTTCTTTAGTTAATATATCCATTACACTAGTATTTATCGTATTTGGCGTCCAAGACAGGAGTCGAACCTGTAACCTTTACCTTCGCAGGGTAGTGCTCTATCCAATTGAGCTACAAGGACATTGTTTGGTAGGCCCGGGGAATTTCGAAATCCCGACCGAGAGATTAAAAGTCTCCTGCTCTGCCTCTGAGCTACGAGCCTATAAATTCTTGCCCCGTTATTGCAATTCTCTTCCCAGACATCGGGGCCCGTGTCTGCGTGAATTTGGTAGGAGTACTAGGAATCGAACCCAGTCCTTAACGGTTAAAAGCCGCATGTGCGTCCATCACACCCCACTCCCTTTCGTTTGTGCGATCCTGCTTTTTATCGTGAGCCACCGCGCCTTCACGCTGTACGTACTACCATCCGATTAAAGAAGCAGCCATGTTTTAGTACAGATATTGTTGCAACAAATTTGGTAGGGATACAAGGACTCGAACCTTGGACCAAGAGATTAAGAGTCTCCTGCTCTACCAACTGAGCTACATCCCCATTTTGTTTGGCGGGCCCCGACGGAGTTTCACCATCGCGTGACGTCCTGGGTGGACAGGCCACGTAATCGTTAAGCATCAGCCCCATTGTTTGGTAGACTGAGGCAGACTCGAACTGCCGACCCCTACATTATCAGTGTAGTGCTCTAACCAACTGAGCTACCAGTCTATTGTTTGGTGTAGGGAGACGGAATCGAACCGCCACAGCCAACGCGGGAGGGTTACAGCCTCTTGAGCTCACCTATGCTCAGTCCCTACATAATGAGTTGCGCACACACCGAATCGAACGGTCTTTTGTGTTGAACACTTATAGTCCACTACCTTCTCGCGAGTAAAGGCTTGTGCGCATAAATTGGTGGTCCAGGTAGGGCTCGAACCTACAATGCCGAAGCGTCAGTTTTACAGACTGATAGGACTACCCGTGTCCTGTCTGAACCATTGTGTTTGGAGGCAGGGGTTGGATTCGAACCAACGATTCTTGGGTTATGAGCCCAGCGAAGACAACCGCTCCTTTACCCTGCATTAATTTGGTTGCGGATGAGGGATTCGAACCCCCGACCCCCGGGTTATGAGCCCAGTGCGCTGCCGCTGCGCCAATCCGCGTTAATATATCAGGCTGTCTTACCGCTAGACTACCACCCTAAGTGGATCGGATTCGAACCGATGATTTCCCGTTAAGAATGTCTTGCCTTTAGACTATCGCCTTAGGGGCGAGCTACTTTCGATATAGCATCTTTCTTTTAATTGGCAGGCCCGGGTCGGATTCGAACCGACGTTTTCCTCGTCATACCCCGCTCTGCAGATGGGGGCACCTTAAAATTTCGCTGCCGTCGCAGTTTCCTTAAAAGGTTTACAAGGCCATAGTGTTTGGCTCCGAGAGTAGGGATCGAACCTACGCCAACTGTTACATTGGCCTGCGCATTAACAGTGCGCGACATTACCACTCTGCCACCTCGGAATTGTTTGCTGTTAACTGTAGATCGTGTCACAGACACTTGCTAGAAGTGCGCCACAGTCTCTACAGTTAAAATTGGCTCCGGGTATAGGAATCGAACCTATCTAGTCTACGTTAACAGCGTAGCGGTTGCCACCTTGGCGCCTCACCCGAAATAATTTAGCCGGCTTTTACATCTCGGATACCTCTTGCGAGGAGGGACCGCCGGAACCCTATACTAAATTGGTCAAGCCGACAGGAATCGAACCTGCTCCACGGGTGTCCAAGACCCCTTATGCAACCATTACACTTCGGCAAGATAATTGCTGTCATTAACAACAATTTAAAATTGGTCTCCACGGTACGATTTGAACGTACGACAACCGCGCTCCAAACACGGGGCTCTAACCAGACTGAGCTACGCAGAGTTAAAAGGGGAGAGCTAACCCTCCCCGTACTTCTTTGCTAATCGCGCTAATTCCTTGCGCTCTGCTTCTTCCTTAGCAGCGGCCTCCTTGGCCTTGTTCGCCTTGCGGCGTTCACGCTGCTTCCTTGCAGCGTCGAGACGCTTCTGCATTTCTGCTTCCGTCTCTTCGCGCTCATAGACAATGTACCAGATTGGATATCCTCGGCACGAATAGCAACAACCGTAGTCATACTCTTCATCCTGTTCTAAGTATGCGTTGTCACCGTACTTGTCAAGCTCTTCTTGCAAGCTATCTATGACGCTCTTTAGTGAGCCTTCGAAGTCACCGTAGTAACGTTCGCGCTCTTTCTTCACATTACGCTTAGCCATTGTAATCTCCTTTGCTAACAATCGTACCATTCGATTTGCTAAGGCACACAATACTAAGTGTAAATTTGGCGGGAAGACATAAGGCACTGTCACGCTTTTTTGGATCATTACTCCTTGCGCCTCTGTATGCCGTTACAGAGAAACCCCATTATGTTTGGCGACCGTTACGGGAATCAAACCCGTCTTTGTCCTCCTAGACAGGGAGGTGTGCTCTCAGAATACTAAACGGCCTAAATTTATACGCAAACTAAATTCTTATAGCTTACGTGTCTTGTCGTCGTGCTGTTCTTGTCAGCACAATCACACAAGATATGTTGGTACTCCCTAGGGGATTTGAACCCCTGTCTCTGACTTGAGAGGCCAGTGATCTTACCGGACTAATCTAAGGGAGCGTTGTTTGGTACAGGCGACGAGATTCGAACTCGCATCATCGAGATTGAAAGTCTCGGGTTCTAACCAATTAAACTACACCTGCATTGTTTGGTGCCCTAGCACAGAATCGAACTGCGTTCTCTGACTTACAAGATCAGACATCATCCATAAATGTTTCAAGGGCGTTGTTTGGTACCGGGAACAGGACTTGAACCTGCACGAGGTTTCCCCCACTGACTTCTAAGGACAGCGTGTCTGCATTCCACCACCCCGGCATTGTGTTTGGGCCTTGTGCGCGTCATTGACAGCGTGAGAGGCTGTCTCTGCGCACTAACGAGGATGGCGTACCCCGATGCATTTGGCGCCGATGAAGGGAATCGAACCCTCCTAGGTCTCGCAGACAACGAGTTGACCTCCCAGAGGCCTACATCGGCATTGTTTGGTGTACGACTGTAAAGGTGCAATCCGGATGGTTACGGGCAGAGCGATACGCCGTACATAAAATCATGGCCCTCATCACAACACATAAACCATAGGTGCCACCTATGCGATTCATGCAAAGCATACTAATATACCTTCGAAGCTCTCTTGTGGATATCCACTCACGCTCCTACTAATATACCCCTTTGCTATTGTGGCAGGGACGAGAGGGCCAACGTCGGCTATTGCCTTCCCTGCATTACAATGAGTACACCTGCGGGCTAATGCAGTTCACCTCATCATTCTTGTGTTTGGCGGGCCATGTAGGAATCGAACCCACGTTAGCGGGTTTGGAATCCGCTGCTCTACCATTGAACTAATGACCCATAAATTCTTGCAGTTTTTGGTGAACCAGACTTCTGCAACTGGCTCTGTCGGCAAACACAGGTATTTCACTGTGAGTCCTAAGAATTTGGCAGCCCGTGATGGAATCGAACCACCGTCAAGAGATTCAAAGTCTCCCGCACTACCATTGTGCTAACGGGCTATAATTACTTGCGATAACGCTGACGGCTTCGTGCGCCGTAAGCATTGCCTCGAGGATTAACAACAGGCTCAAACTTGCTAGTGATCTCGTTGTAACGAAGCACAGGAACATCGCCGTAGTAGCTACGGCCCTGTCGATCATTGTAGATGACAGGAACATCTCGATAAATTACAAATTCGTGTGCCATAATATTTTCCTCAAAATTGGTGCTCCCACTTCGACTCGAACGAAGTTTTCCGCCTTACGAAAGCGACACATCACCATATATGTTTTAGGAGCGTAATATATAGATTTCTTCGTTTAAGAATGCTTTGACGCACACTTTATATAGAAGTCTATATACTGTAATGTTTGGTAGGGATACAAGGATTCGAACCTTGGACCAAGAGATTAAGAGTCTCCTGCTCTGACCGGACTGAGCTACATCCCCAAAGTATTGCTGTTATTATATGCCGACAGCATTGCGACAGGTTGATTGCACAACCATAATTTGGTAAATATTTTCACGTCGGGCCTGTTGGCGCTGATCGACATACCTGGCAACGTAGCTACCACACTAACGTTGAGTTGCGAATTACGGGGAGGGGGACTTTCACCACTTGCTCTTACCGTAAAACCCATTTCTTACATCACAAAAAAAGCCGTTCTATTTGAACGGCTTCCTTGTTTAAATTCTGTATTAGCTTTGTAGTTTAGCTAATCAAACTCCTAAACAAGGAAGTCGTCTTCTCACTATTATCATATCCGAATGTACGCGATTCTGTCGCGCCAGCTGGTAGAATAATAGTCTGCACGGGTTGCGCATGCCATTTTCTCAGCATAGATATGAGTGAGCAAATTGTTGATAAAATAATCATTGAAATTATCAATTCCTTGTTTACGTTTGCAGGGAGTTAAGACTTGGGGCTTGCGCCTTGATCACTTACTTTTACCACCGGCTCATTTGCCAGTAACCCTATTAAAGTATAACTATACAGCCAACAAACCTGTTTGTCAACCTTTTTGTTGTCCTTCTGTTTATTTATCTCTTTTAAAACCTTAGTATCGCATTATAGACTAAAACAGGCAAAAGTCAACCACTTTCTGCGCCTGTAAGTCTTTGATTTAATTAAAGGTTATTCTAAGTCTTTGATTTCCTTAGAAATCTTTTTACGACATTCTGCGTAGCTGTGCGAAACGATCTTCTTGTGCCACTGCTACATTGTTCGCTGCTTGATAGAGCTCATGCGCTGCGGTGATAGCATTAATTAAATCTTGCGTCATTGCTAATTCTATGGCGTTAGCTTCTGTATCATAAACACCAGGATTGCCTATTTGATCAGACTCTCTATCTTGCCAATCTTCCTTGAATAGTTGATTTGCTAATGCTTGTGGAGTACTACCCACAAACTGATATAGTTCAAGCATTTCCAGATATAGCTGTTCTGCTTCAAGCAAAGTGCTTACGACATTTGCCGCCATCGACGCTGTTTTCTCGCTAATACCCTGACCGCTTGTTGGGGTTTGATTCCTGCGCCATCGTTTTTCACTTGTATGTCCTGCCATTTTTGAAGCTCCGAATGATATGTATTATGCTTATTTATTATCGTCTTGCGTACTATCTCGATATTCTGATACTGCGCGAATTATCTTTCGTTTTATCGAATCTGTGTCATTTATATTCATAAGATGATAATTCAAAAAATAGTGTAAGAATTGTATGCGATTATCTTCGTCAATCGGCTCATCGATAAGCTCTATGCTCTTACGAATATCTTCGCCTGTTTTCACTGTTGTTGTTGCCCAGTGATAGTCGCATACGCCTGCTGTAAATACCCGCTTGCCGTGTAACAACGCTTCAAAGCCGCTGCCGCTGTTTACAGTATAGACAGCGGAGGCGTGTTTGATAGCAGTATGCATATTTCCGGTTACCTGGAATGTGTCTGCGGTACCGTATGGTTTACCTGAAATTAACGGGTGTCCACGAGTAGCAACGGTGTAACGTGTTCCTCGAAAGGCGTCGGCTACTTTGTGCATAAGAGATTCAGTATCGATGTGTGCATATTGCATTACCTTATCTTGAGGATATTGCCCAAGCACTAACACGTAGGGCTCGGCGGGTATAAATGCTTCGCGTGGTTGGATGTGGCGGGATTCGTTAGAGGCAATGTAGTCGGAGCAGAATTTTTCTACGTCTTTGCGTATTGCTTCGACAGGAGATTTATAATTGCACTCAGCGACAATTTCCGACCACGGCCCGTAGCCATTATTGTCAAAGTAAAAATAATTTGGGATGGGTCCGGTTTTGAGATGCCATATGTTTGGTAGAGTTCCGTGCAAGTGCCATGCAAGAAAGATAGAATTAGGCTCTTGCCGAATTGTAGCAGATTTATAAACCAACTCTAATACTTTATAATCAATATCCATCTCGCTAAGAATATTTGGAAGCATTTCGTACAGGCGGGCAACATCGCCCGAGACATCAAGTCCGGACGTTATGTATTTGGTCGGCTTGCCTATGATTATGCGCATTTCTTGTCTTCTATCATTCTATTATATAATGATATGTCTCTCCTATGATGTTGAGGATCAAACTTTACTTGCCTTGTTGGCATATGTGCTCTAAATGTCGCTGTGATTTGAGCAACATCCATCTGTTTGTTTCCGCCGAGCTTGTCTAACAGCATACGAATCTCTTGCTCATAGTTATTAAAATTAAGCGGGGTTACAACTTGCTCGTCGCCTACATAGAAAAACTCGTATTGCGGAGGTGCGTCGCTGCCTGCTCTCCTATTAGGTGTAGGTAACATACCGTTCCTGTCCATCTGCATTGCGGCGCGGACTGCTTTGAATCGTTCCTCTGGCTCACGCAAAAATGCATAGCAATCATATTCTCTTAGTTGCTCCAGCGTTATAAATCCTGCGTCTATTGCTTTGACAGGGGTCATATGATTTACTTGGTATGTTGAATATTTGCCTAAGTTATATGCGGGGAGATTTATGTCAGCAGTCCTTGTTGCTGGGAACGGCTGTGCCATCATTATATCGTTCTTATCGAAAATGCCCGACAATCTCAATATAAGACCTACTGCTTTGCTGCCAGTCTTTTGGTTTGCAAAAAAAGCAAATTTTTTGCGGTGTGAGATTATCATGAAACTTTAGATATTTACTATAAGCGTTGGATTACCTGATACTGGTCCATTTGGGTTAACATTATTCCATCGCCAAGAGAAGCCACTAGTTAAGGCAGTATAAGCAGATCGACTAGAGCGTGTATATGTTACACCGTTGTATACAATTGAAACAAACGTAGTATCAGTGTCTGCGCCACCGTCCAGTACAAAATAAATATTATCAGTTTCTGCCGCTGGTGGGAACGGTGTGTCTTCCGAATAACCGATGGAGTTGATTGTACGAGTTGTGCTGCCGCCGTCCGTGAAAGTGTTGCTGCCTAGCGTGCCTGTGCTTGAACCAAAGGATAACGAAAGTTCGTGATAAGTACTGCTTGCTTTAACACCGTAATATAGAGAAAAGTCAGGGTCACTGCCACCAGTCGAGTGGTACGTAATTGAACCCATCGATGTAACAGTTGTATCTAATGCTATTCCGCCTGCGAACGGCACAGATAATCCTGCTACTGCCATCATTATTGCTGTCATACTAAACTCCTAATTATATACACTATTTATCACCCAACCACCTTACCGTCAATCAACTCATATTCAAATGTGCTGCTCGACTCTGCATTTTCCCATGCAGGTGCTAAACATGACTCAACCATATCCCATAATTCACTTTCTGTTGCAAATGGTGGGCAACACTTAGACATCACATAATCCCTCATCAATTGCATCCTGTGGAGTCATGTGCGTTACTTTGCCCATATTATTATAGTCGCCTATGTTATACGCAGGTAACTCTATTGATGCCGTTCGTGTTGCAGGGAATGGTTGTGCTGCTAATATGTCGTCTTTATCGAAGACACCCGATAGGCGTAGCATTAGGCCTACGGCTTTACTGCCTGTCTTTTGATTCGCAAAGAAGGCAAACTTTTTGCGGTGGGAGACTATCATGTTATTGTGTTAATCCACTTTATTGCAAAATCAAGAAATATTGGTTTTACTCCTTGGATTGTACCTTGTTTTAAGTATTCATCTTTGGCAGGTGTTGTACCTTGCGATCCAATAGGAACCCACTGGTCTGCATATACTTTAAATTGCCTTGTTGTATTTGCTCCCAAAAATTTGCCCACGTTAACTAAGTGGTGTAGTCTTTTATTTTTGGCGCAATCAATGGGGAGAAATACAGTGTCATATAATCGAGTCATTTCTATGAGATTCTCCCAATATTCGACGCAACTGGCTTTGTTATTCTGTAACCCTATATCATTAACTGGTCGGTCTAGTGATATTCTTGACACAAATGCTAAGTACGGATCTCGTATCGGTGTTACTAATTTTATGTCGGAATATTTTGCCATGATTTTATCTAAATTTATTGAACCCGAATGTAACTGATTGAACACATTCGTTTCGTCCATTCTGTTAGGAGTTACGTGCGTATACCCTAACACATTCTCCAAAAAGTTACGGCAAAATCTTGTGCCGGTGCCCGGTACACTATACACAATAGCAGGAGCTACCATCCCATTATTTTTCCATCTATCACTTCATATTCAAACGGTACTTCTTTCTGCGGCAAGCATGACTCGACCATGCGCCATAGCACTTCTTCGGAAACCTCTGGCGGACAACATTTGTTTGTGAGGTAGCTTTCGTCTACAATAATTTGTGTTTCGGGTTGCATCATATCGGTGTGGAACATGTGTGTTATAACAGGACCGGCAGATAGCAATTCAAACTTATGAAAATCTGAAAATGCAAGACCGTATGTTTCACCTTCTTTAGTTATATGTTCGGAAACCTTTACAACATTTAAAAATCGCTTTACGACCCTATGTGCTGCGCAGCCACCGTGACCGCATAATAGCATACAGTCTGTGTTTACAAGTAGCTTGCCGCCCGTAGGGTCAATCCCCCGAATTTCGTATATGTGATTCTTGATTTCACCGCGTATCACGGTAGACTTGTAGCTCCGACTGTGACTGTGCAGGTCGTCAATGAGGCGAGGGGCTTCTGCTGTATAAAAATGATATGATTCGCCTGGTTGCATTGACACACCAACAATGCCCGGGCCCGCATGATCTATGCTGCCGTGGTTCTTTTTTAAATATTCGAGTGTTAGCTCGTTCATAGCTAGTGTTTACGACATGCGGCGTAGTTGTGAGAAACGATCGTCCGTGGCAACCGCGATATTGCTTGCTGCATTATGCAATTCATTTAGTGCTGTTATTGCATCAAACAAATCTTGTGTTTTTGCAAGCTCTTCTGCATTGGCTTGTGTTTCAAATACATTGCCTGGGGCAGGTGTTTCTTGCACGGTAATATCTGTGCCGTTGTTGTAGGTTGCGCCCGCAATGCTAATCGAAGGATTTGTTATTGCGCCGCCAACGACATCGTATGTTAGCTCTGCTGTGCCATCGCCGCCGCCAGCTGTTAGTACTAGGCTTAGCGTAAAGCCTGTGCCGTTGGTGTAGCCTGTGCCTGCAACTGTTACTGCTGGAGTAGCAACTACGCCGCCGGCGACATCGACTGTGATGACTGCTTGTGTGCCAGGCGCGCTACGTGCGGACCAATCCTCATAGAATAGTTGATTCGCTAGGCTCTGTACGGTGCCGCCAGCATATACGTACATTTCCTGTAGTTCGCTGTATGCCGTCTTTGCGGTGTCTAGTGCAGAGATCATCTGCGTACAAACCTGTGCGGCTAGCTCGCTAACACCTGCGTTCCCAAACTTTGCATTTTGGTTACGGCGCCATCGCTTTTCACTTGTATGTCCTGCCATTTTGAAACTCCTATTATATGCTCTTATTTATCATTATTGTTACCGCACCGTTCTCGTCTTAGCGCAACCATTTTGGTCGCGAAATCTGCACATTCTTCCAAGGTCGGTTTAGTTGCGTTTTCTCTGTGATACCCAGGATGCATCGACCATCCTGCTTGTTGAGAAAAATATACGTCCCATGCGGCCTGTTCTTCTTTTGTATAATTCATCATAAATCTCCTAAATCATGCATCCTTCTTCATTCGTTCGCGCCTGATTGCAACCATTTTGGTCGCCATCTCTGCACATTCTTCGAGGGTTGGTCTTGCACCGTCCTCTCTGTAAAAACTTGAGCCTGGGTGCAGCGTCCATCCAGCCTGTTGAGAAAAATACGCATCCCAAGCAGCTTGTTCATCTTTTGTGTATGTCATTGTAAGTCTCCTAACTATCTCTTATATATTTTCCAGTGGTGCCCAAAATCCTCAAAGGGTTCCAGTACATATTTTGTAGGTACCGCGGGTGCTCCAGCTAATAATTTATCAAGTGGATTATTTGGCATATTATCGTGTCGTGGGCTTACCTCTATTACTTTACCGCCAATATGTTCTACAAGCATGTGCTTAGATATTCCTCGGAATTGCTCTGGTAATTCAGGAAGTGAAATAGGTGGCCTATGCTGTATAATTATTTCGCCGTTATGAAAAAAGCCGCCGCATTCATAAAAAGGCACATCATCAGTGAAATTTGTAAAGCCGTGCCATCCATCAAACCACTCACACCAAAAATAGCCTGCTCTATATAATGGTTGTGTAATGCCTTTTTGAGTTGGCTTCGCCTGGAATTTAAGGAAACCGCCAATGCCAAGCCCAGCACACCCCATAATCGGGCGCACACAATAGAACCCCGGTTTAGTAATCGGAGTGCCCGATGGTCCGCAATTATATCCGAGTACCTCGGCTACCGTTAGCTTATTATATATCCAGCGATGCTCTTGCGGGCATAGCGGATATGAATGCCTATCTTCTATATCTTTGTGAAGTTCCATCATTGGTAAATTTTCCTCGGAGCAAAAACGTCTAGTTCTTCCCAGCCGTAGCCCTTATTCTCATATTGTATTCGTTTCATATATACCGGGTAATAGCCAATTTTGTCTTTGTGAAATTCTAACTCATACATTGGATCATACTTTCTATAATCTCGAATTATAGATTCCTTGGGTTCCTCACTAAGATGTCTGGGTCCGATGTCTATTACAACATTACCTAAATATTCTACAAGCATATATCGTGATATTCCTTTTAGAATATCGGGCATCGGATTTGCTTTGTCTGCAGGTAGTTCCATAAATCTTTCTACCTGCATGTTTTCGTCCCATGCTACTTGCACGTTAGCTGACGATACCTTATCGTCAACGTATTCTACCCATGTTCTATTGCCCGTTTCCCATTGCGTCCAAAGGTAGCCTGACATATTTATTGAATCACCTTCTTTTACTATTTTTTTGAAAAA
>Ga0307375_10001850_pt1 | contig 22404 bp, 17 predicted proteins | sample TR1MG_FD_202531 | JGI IMG/M metagenome (GOLD analysis project Ga0307375, IMG submission 202531) | Soil microbial communities from Risofladan, Vaasa, Finland - TR-1 | ecosystem: Environmental > Terrestrial > Soil > Coastal area > Acid sulfate soil | place: Finland: Risofladan, Vaasa | collected...
CCCGCTCCGAACGCTCCACGGGGTAAATGTCACCGCGCTTCATGCGCTCCTGCAGCGCTTGCGGCGTCAGGTCCGCCAGCACGATTTCATCCACGCGCTGCATCACCCAGTCCGGCACGGTTTCGCGAACCTGTATCCCGGTGATCTGCTGAATCGTTGGTCCCATGCTTTCAATGTGTTGCACGTTCATTGTGGAGAGTACGTCGATCTTGTTGTCCAGGAGTTCGATAACGTCTTCGTAACGCTTTGCGTGCTTACAGCCGTCAATGTTCGTATGCGCCAGTTCATCCACCAGCGCGATTGCCGGTTTCCTCGCAAGGATTGCATCCACGTCCAGTTCTTCGAACACCGTGCCCTTGTATTCGATTTGTTTTCGTGGAACGGCTTCCAGCCTGCCGGCTAATTCCGCGACACCACGGCGCCCATGTGTTTCCACCAAGCCCACCACCACGTCCTCACCACGGCTTCTTCTGCGTATGGCTTCGCTGAGCATGTTGTAGGTCTTGCCCACACCGGGCGCATACCCCAGGAAGAGTTTGAAGATGCCTCGCGTCTTTACAGGGGCGGTTTCTTCCAGCCATTGTTCGGGAGTCTTTGGCATACACGATGTATTGTGCGACCACCTTGGCAGTTTGTCACGTGGGCGTAAAATCACTGGCGTGAAGCAACGACTGCGAACCGAAGTCTTGCGTTATGCTGCCGGCCTTGCCCTGGTTGCCGCTATCACGGTGGTTTCCGGCCGTTTTCTGCATCTCAACCCCACCACGGTCGCGCTTGGTTTTCTGTTGCTCGTGCTGGTGGCGTCCGCCTATTGGGGCTTGCGCTGCGCCATTGTCCTGTCCGTTGCTGCCACGCTTGCCTTTAACTTTTTCTTCCTGCCCCCACTTGGAACGTTTACCGTCGCCGATCCCCAGAACTGGGTTGCGCTTCTCGCCTTTCTTGTCACGGCGATCATTGCCAGCAACCTGGCGGAGCGCGCGCGTCGTGAAGCCGATCATGCCATCCGTCGCCGTCGCGAGATTGAGCGTCTCTATCGTTTCAGCCAGCGATTGCTTTCCACCGACAACGTCGTCGAGCTGCTGAATGCCGTCCCACGGTTTGTCGTGGAGGACTTCGAACTCGATCAGGCGGCGCTGCTATTGCAAGGGAAGGGCAGCATTTACAAGTCGGATCCCGCGGTCAATGTCGCACGCGAGCAGATGGAGCACACTCTGGTACGTGGAGAAATCTCGTCGGCCGCTGATTACTGGTTCATACCGCTTCATATCGGTGTCCGCTCGGTTGGAGCCCTTGCAATCAGTGGTAGTGCTCTCTCTCCCGAAACCATGGACGCCATGGGCAGCCTCATTGGCGTCTCCATCCAGCGAGCGGGAGCAGTCGAGGAGTTGACCAAGACCGAAATTGCGCGCGAAAACGAACGGCTCCGCTCCGCACTGCTCGATTCCGTGACCCACGAATTCCGCACACCGCTCACCAGCATCAAGGCCAGCATCAGCACCCTGATGTCGCAAATTTTTCTCGATGAGGCGCAGCGCTCCGAATTGTTGACCGTCATTGACGAAGAAACCGATCGCCTCAACCGCCTTGTCGGCGAGGCTGCGGAGATGGCGCAACTTGATGCGCACATGTTCACCCTCGATATCGATCGGCATAATATTCGCGAGGCAATTGATGCAGCTATGGCCGAATCTCGCTCTCTGCTTCAGGATCGTACGGTGGCCGTGAGCATTGCTCCCGAGTGTCCTGCGCTCCCCATGGACCTGAAGCGCATTGAGGAAGTCTTGAAGCATCTGCTGGAAAACGCTGCACGATACTCCCCGCCACAAACGGCCATTACCATTACATCGGAAGTGCGCGAGGGCGAAGTCGTCACCAGTGTAGCCGACCACGGTCCAGGCATCGACGAGTTCGAGCAAGCATTGATTTTCGAAAAGTTTTATCGCGGCCGAGATCAACGATATGCCGTCAATGGCACGGGGATGGGACTCGCCATCGCCAGGGTTATTGTGGAAGCCCACGGCGGCCGCATCGGCGTCATTAGCCAGTTAAATCACGGTTCGGTGTTCCATTTCACGCTCCCGATCGCAGCGCCAACTTCCACCTAGTATGTCGGGCGGCAATGCCGGAACATGCAGTTCCATCCCGAATTTCTACGGTAGGGGTTCGGGACGCTGGATCATGTGCAGGAAGTTGCCCCTATCACTCCAGTCCGTCACCACGGTGCAACCTTCGGGTGATCACGCGTCGGGCCGTGTGGACGTATCTTCGGCACATGCAAACCCTGCAACAGATCAAGCTGGTTTCCGAACAGCCGCCGAAGACTCTGCGCGAGATTATCGAGGAAATGGCGAAGCGCGAAAATGCAATGATTCGCCAGGCCAAGGAACTCGCAGCAAAGTCCAGGCCAGCGAACCAGTAGCCCTCGCGTAATTCTTATAGGTAGGAAGCCCGCAGAGTGCGAACTTCATCGGCCAGCATCTTGATTACTTCCAGAGATGCATCGGGGCTGTTCCGGACGAACGCGAGAAACTGGTCGCGCGCAATGAATCCCAGCACCGCAGGCTTCTTGCACTCCGCCGTCAGGCTGTACCGCTTTTTCCCCATCGCCGCAGGCAGGCCAAGAACGCTGCCGGATCCCGCCATCCTCTGTATCGCATCGCCGCCATCCGTCAGCAGTACTTTGCCGCGGATCACCAGGAACACTCCTTCGCAGCGTTCTCCCTTGCGGAAAAGAATCGACTCCGCTCCGATCTCGCACCGTTCACCAATCTTGTCCAACTGGCGCTGCAGTGACTTTGACGCGAGGAAGGCTTGTGGTTCCGTTTTTGTGCGACTTGCTGTGGCCATCCGATGCTCCTCATTCATGCCGTAAGTAGAAGCAGTATCCTTCCGCCACAACTGAATCACCATGACATCCGTCACACACGTTATGTGCAAATTGCCGCTTCTCTGATCAAGGATCAATCCGTGTGCCAGTATTCCTCACGGCGGATAAGCCGCCATTCCGGTACGATCAGCTCTGCTTTGTGAAATACCTGGCATGCAAATGAGATGTTAGTGCCATTCTTATGCGCAAATTCAAATCGTCGAGGATGCGGAAACGTCCGAATCACCGACCGCTCTTGCATTAAAGTCGCACACCTAGTATAAGTTTGTGAAATCCTATGCCACAATCTGAGACAAAATCGATGCACACCTACAAAGTGCAGGTGCTGGATCGCGCAATCGCAATTCTTGACGTCCTCTCGCGCAGCGGATCGGAGATGGCGCTCACGGAAGTCACGGAAGCCGTTGGGCTGCACAAGAGCACGATTTTTCGCCTGCTGATGGTGCTGGAGCGAGAGCGCTTGGTAAACCGAAATCCTCTGACGGGCCGCTATCGGCTCGGGATGAAGCTCTTTGAACTTGGCAGCAAGGCGGTCTCGAATCTCAGCATCCGTGAATGTGCGCGCACCCAACTGGAGCATCTTGCTTTTGAGACTGGCGAGACGGTCCATCTTTGCGTGCTCGACCATGGCGAAATGCTCTACGTCGACAAGGTCGAACCGGAACGCAGTGTCCGTCTGGCGTCCAGTGTTGGCCGTCGAATCTGCATGCACTGTTCCGCCGTCGGCAAGGTCATGCTGGCATTCCTTCCCGACGAGGCCGTAGCCGACATCGTTCAACAGCACGGCATGACTCGCGTGACGAAAAACACCATTACCACTCTGGAAAGCCTCAACGCCGAGTTGGCGCAAATACACGAGCGCGGTTATGCCATCGACAACGAGGAGAACGAGGAAGGCGTGCGTTGCGTCGCGGCGCCAATTCGGAATTACACCGGGACGGTAGTGGCCGCCGTAAGCATTTCCGGCCCCACTTTTCGGTTAAAGGCCGAAGACATCCCCGCGCTGGCGGCCGTCCTTGTCAAAGTTGCAGACGAAATCTCTGCTGAACTTGGAGCATTGTTGGCCAAGGCCAGCGGCGCGTAACAGTGCTTCTAGTCCGCGTGTTGCTGGCGCGGCGAGAGAAACGAACGGCGGTGCTTCACCAGGCACCGCCCGTTTTCTTTTTGGGAACATTCGACAACCAACCCAAACGTTACCGCTCCCTTTGGCCGGGTTCCGGAATCAATAGAACGTGCGTCGTGTGATCGCCATCACGCTATTCGTGTGCATGTCGGCGGTGGTGGTATTGCCGCTGCTGTTCAGCGATCCCGACGATCAATTGCCGCCTTGTTGCCGCCGTGACGGCAAGCATCATTGCACCATGATGGCCATGATGATGGCGCGTCGGCAACCTCTGTCCGGCACATCGTTTCGCACGGCGAATCAACCTTGTCCCTACTGGCAGTGTGGACCGGTTTCGCCGCTTACCTTGGAGCACTCACGGTTCGTATCCGTCATTGGATTCGATACGGCAGCCGTCCCCTTCGTGACGGGACTGCACACCTCTCGCGGGTACCCGCTACCTTTCCTATGCACATGGGATAAGCGCGGCCCTCCTGTTTACGTCGCCTGATCAATCATCCATTTCACCCCATTCAGGCTAACGGAGGAGTTGTGTTTCTTGCTTTTTCTATCCGTCGCGGTCTTATGGCCGTTGCGGGCATTTGTGTGTTTTCCATTGGCGCGTTTGCCGGAGTTGTCGGCAACGTGCGCGGCATTGTCCATGATCCGCATCACAGGCCTATTCGTGGTGCTCGTGTTCTGCTGCGATCCTCAACTTCTCAATGGAAAGAATCGCTAATTTCCAATAGCGAAGGTTTTTTTGAGTTTTCCGCCGTTCCGCTCGGAGAGTATTCCGTCACGGTTCAGGCGAAGGGCTTTCGCGAGCAGACCACCACTCTTCTTGTTACTTCTGGAAGCGCACCGATCCTGCATTTTCCGCTTGAAGTGGAAGGCATAAACGAGGCGGTGGAGGTCTCCGGCACTCCCATTGGTCCGTCCATGGAGTCTGCCGTGGCGGAAACCGTTGTCAATCGCAGCCAGATCGCACGCACCCCGGGCGCAGACGGCTCCAATAGCATGGCATTCATCACGGATTATGTGCCCAGTGCGGTCATGGTTCATGACCAGTTGCATCTTCGCGGCGGACACCAGGTCACCTGGGCCATCGATGGCGTGCCGCTGCCCAACACGAATATTGCCAGCAACGTCGGTCCGCAGTTCGATCCGCGTGATATCGACTATGTCGAACTTCAGCGCGGCGGATACTCCGCGGAATACGGAGATCGCACTTATGGTGTGATCAATGTCGCCACTCGCACCGGCTTTGAACGGAATCGCGAAGCGGAGCTCATCACCAGCTTCGGCAACTACAACACAACCGATGACCAGTTGAGCTTCGGCGACCACACGACCCGCTTCGCTTACTACACCAGTCTGCGCGGAAACCGCACCGATTACGGTCTTGAGCCTCCCACCAGCATCAATCTTCATAACCTGAATTCCGGCGGCGGAATTTTTACTTCCCTTGTATTCAACGCAACCCCCACCGACCAGTTCCGTTTCACTGGAGCCTCTCGCACGGACTACTACCAGGTGCCCAACGATCCCAGCCAGCAGGCCGCCGGAATCCGCGACCGCCAGCGCGAGCAAGATGCCTTCGGCACGTTCACTTGGCTACACACGTTTTCCCCCGGAGCGCTCCTCTCGGTCTCGCCCTTCTATCACTTCAATCGAGCTGCATTTGAAGGCGGTCCAAACGACGTTCCCAGCGCAACTGACAATCTCTCATCTCAATACGCTGGAGGTCAGGCAAGTCTGGCGATCATTCACGGCAAACACAACGCGCGTGTCGGTCTTTATGCATTCAGCCAGCACGACAACACTCTTTTCGCGGTTGCGGCCAATGACGGTTCCGGTAATTATTTGCGCCAGCGGAGGCTGACGGACGGCAATCTTGAAGCCGTCTTTGCCGAAGACGAATACCGCATATCTTCCTGGCTTACCTTGACCGGTGGTGTGCGCTTCACTCATTTCAGCGGAGTCCTCAGCGAGACTGCCGCCACTCCCCGTGTCTCCGCTTCGCTGCGAATTCCGTTCGTGCACTGGTACATCCATGGCTCTTATGACCGCTTCTACCAGGCGCCTCCGCTGGAGACCGTCTCCGGCCCTCTCCTCGAATACGCACTTTCGCAGGGTGTGGGATTTCTTCCCCTTCACGGTGAGCGTGACGAGCAACACGAAGTCGGACTGACGATTCCGCTTCGCGGATGGACCATTGCGATCACCAATTTCCGTACCGGCGCCCGCAACTACTTCGACCACGATGCTGTCGGCAACTCCAATATCTTCTTTCCCCTCACCATCGCGCATGCGCGTATTCAAGGTACGGAAGTTGCTGTCCGCTCACCGCAGATTCATAAAACTATTTCCGTTCACCTGGCGTATTCCAATCAGATGGCGCAGGGTTATGGGGCGATCTCTGGCGGGCTTACCGACTTCAGTCCTCCTCCGGACGGCGGTTTCTATCTCGATCATGACCAGCGCAACACGCTGAGCACGGGATTCATCGCGGGCTTGCCGCATCATGCTTGGCTCTCCTCGAACTTCGAGTATGGCTCGGGTTTTCTGAACGCGGATGGTCCGCAGCATCTGCCCAGCTATCGCACTGTCGATCTTGCCGTTGGCAAGGGCTTTGGTGAGCGCTGGTCGGCAAAAGTTGTCTCCACCAATCTCACCAACAAGCGCTACCAGATCGATCTCAGCAATACGTTTGGCGGATCGCACTTCGGTGCTCCGCGCATGGTTTCCGTGCAACTTCGCTATCGCTTCCACTATTGAAGATCATTCCGGCGGCCCGCCCGGGTCGCCGGCTGCTGTTTTCCGCATGACAGTTGTCACATCCGAATCCTGATGTTGTGCACTGTCGGGGATTTCTCATCTGCGCGAACATCGTCTTGCTTGATCAACCGGAGAAGCCGGTTGTGGAGGTAAGAGATGTCGATGGAGATGATGACCGCCGGTGCGACACCGCTCACGCAGAAGGCCGCTCCGCCAATCGCATGGTTGCAAGGCGTCCGCAAGAATTACGGGACCGTACAGGCGCTGCGCGGTGTCGACCTGTTGATTCCCGCAGGAGAGATTCTCGCGCTGCTTGGGCCGAATGGTGCGGGAAAGACGACCGCCCTGAATCTTCTGCTCGGACTGGCTACACCTACCGTCGGAACCGTGCGCGTCTTCGGTGCGGACCCCAGCCACCCCGAGGCGCGCACCCGCATCGGAGCCATGCTACAAGTTGCCCGCATCCCTGAGACGTTGCGCGTCCGCGAGCACATTGATCTGTTCTCCAGCTACTATCCGTCGCCACTGCCGCTCAGTGAGACTCTGCGCATAGCGGGGCTCACGGATCTGAAAGATCGTCTTTTCGGCCAGCTTTCCGGCGGACAGAAACAACGTGTCCTGTTCGCGCTGGCCATTTGCGGAAATCCCGATCTATTGCTGCTCGATGAACCCACCGTCGGCCTCGATGTCGAAGCTCGTCGCCTCTTGTGGGACCAGATTCGACAACTCGTCCGCAGCGGCAAAACGGTTCTTCTCACCACTCATTATCTGCAGGAGGCCGATGCTCTCGCCGATCGCATCGTCGTGATCAACAAGGGAGAGATAGGCGCCGAAGGTACTCCCGCGCAGATCAAGGCCAAAACCGCGGGCAAGCGTATTCAGTGCGTTACCTCTCTCTCCACGGATGAGATTGGCGTTATCGCCGGAGTCGACTGTGTTGCGCGCAATGGAAGAAATACTGTGATCGATTCGCGTGAACCGGAGAAAGTCATTCGCGAACTGATGAGTCGCGATGCTGCCCTGACGGATATCGAAGTCAGTAGTGCGGCGCTGGAAGATGCATTCCTGGCTCTCACCCGAGACCCCCAGGTGCAGGAAGGACAGGTACAGTAACCATGGCAACCACCACGTCGGTTTCATCGCTTGCTTCGCCCGCAGCCCCGCCGCGCTACCGCGTCTACCTGAAGGAAGCCAAGTACGACTTCCTTAAGATGATTCGCATGCCGGCCTACGCTCTGCCGACCGTTCTGTTTCCGGTGATGTTCTATGTATTGTTCGGCATCCTGCTTGCTTCCAAGCAGCCCGGACACTCCGTCCAGTTGTCGACATATCTCCTCGCGACCTATGGCGCTTTTGGTGTGATGGGCGCGGCGTTGTTCAGCTTTGGAGTAGGTGTCGCTACCGAGCGCGGCCAAGGCTGGCTGCAGGTGAAACGCGCCAGTCCCATGCCGCCGACGGCATATTTCTTCGCCAAGGTCGTAACGTGCATGATCTTCAGCCTTGTCATCGCCGCCTGTCTGATTCTGCTTGGCATCTTCTTTGGTAACGTGCAAATCACGGCGACGATGGCTGCCAGTCTTAGTCTTGTCCTGGTGCTTGGTTCCATTCCGTTCTGCGCGATCGGGTTGGCCATCGGCTACCTCGCTGGCCCGAACTCCGCCGTGGCTGTCGTCAACCTTATCTATCTGCCGGCAGGCTTCTGCTCCGGCCTGTGGATTCCTCTTCAATTTCTGCCGCATTTCTTGGAGCGCGTTGCTTACCAGTTGCCGCCTTATCATCTGGGACGCCTCGCACTTGCCACGGTAGGCTATGCCCATGGCGGACACATTCTTCTCCACGTCGCCGAACTCGTATTCACGACCGTAGCGGCCCTCGTCATCGCGCGGATTGCTTACCAGCGTGACGCGGGAAAATTGTACGGATAAGGTGTAATCTGAGCCGATCATTATGCGATTACTACCTGATGACAAAGATATCGGATGGGTGCCTTACGTCTGGCTCATCTACCTCAGCATCTTTCTGGTGCTGCCGTGGTTCGAACATGCCACGGCTGGGGCGTGGGTAGCGACTGGATTGGGAGCAGCCGCGTTTCTTGTCCTTTACTTTTGGGGACACTGGGTACGCGGCACTCGCCTCCTTCCTATTATCTTTGCGATACTTGCCATCGGCGTCATTTACGCGCCCTTCAATTCCGGCGCTTCCGTATTTTTTATCTATGCCGCGGCATTCGCAGGCTTCGCGGGAGGCCGCCGTTTTGCCCTCTGGATCGTCGCTGCCATTGCGTGCGTCGCGCTTGCCGAGACGTTGTACTTCCATCTCGATATATATTTCTGGTTCTGGTCCCTTTTGTTCACCATCCTGATTGGTGGCATCAATATCCATTATGCGCAGCGCAGAATTGCCAATGAAAAGCTGCGCATGGCCCAGGAAGAAATCGAACATCTTGCGAAAGTTGCCGAACGCGAACGCATTGCGCGCGATCTTCACGACGTTCTCGGGCATACCCTTTCGCTCATCGTTCTTAAGTCCGAGCTTGCTTTCAGACTTGTCGACCGAGACCCAGCCCGCGCCGGCGACGAGATGCAGCAGGTTGAAATCATCGCTCGCGATGCTCTTACCGAGGTCCGCAACGCGATTCGCGGCTATCGCGCCAATTCCTTTGGAGAAGAACTGAATCGCGTGCAGTCTGTCTTGCAGACAGCGGGCGTCGAGTTGCGCTCTGATGTCACGGTCTCGCAAATGCCGCCATTGCATGAAGGGGTCCTCGTGCTGGCCGTGCGCGAAGCGGTCACCAACATCGTCCGCCACGCCCACGCTCATACCTGTTGGCTGAAGATTGGGCAGACGAACGACTCCCTCGAACTTGAAATTCGTGATGATGGCTGGGGCGCAACCGCATCAGAAGGAAATGGCCTGCGTGGTATGCGCGAGCGGATCGAGGCTCTTGGCGGAACGCTCGAGCGCAAAGTCGACAACGGCACGGTTCTCAATATTCTGCTGCCGCTCGCAAAGTTCAAGGATACTCAGACCGGGGAGTGTGCTTCATGAGCGTACCGGCAAAGTCACGCGCAGGCACTCGCGTTGTGATTGCGGAAGATCAGGGTATGGTGCTTGGCGCTCTCGCCGCTCTGCTGGAGATGGAGGGAAATATTCAGGTCGTGGCCCAGGCGCGCAACGGCCGCGAAGCTCTCGCCGCGGTACTCAAGCTCTCGCCTGACGTTCTTATCACCGACATCGAAATGCCGGAGATGACGGGTCTGGAACTCGCTGCCGAACTCAAGCGCCGCCGCCATGACACACGCGTCATTATTCTTACTACCTTTGCCCGCGCCGGCTATCTACGTCGCGCACTGGAAGCTGGCGCGCTCGGGTATCTCCTCAAGGACATGCCGGCCAGTCAGCTTGCCGAAGCCGTGCACCGCGTGCAGGCCGGGTTGCGTGTCATCGATCCCCAGCTCGCCACTGAGGCCTGGACCGAACCCGATCCCCTCACCGACCGCGAGCGCCAGGTCCTTCGCCTTGCCGGCGAGGGAACCACTAGCGCGGAGATTGCAGAGCAGTTACATCTTTCCGAGGGCACCGTCCGCAATTACCTTTCGGAAGCCATCAGCAAGCTTGGCGCAAACAACCGCGTTGAAGCCGCGCGAATCGCTCGATCAAAAGGATGGCTCTAGTCCGCTACGCGCGTTCTCTCTGGAACGTATATCGCCCCTTCTCTTGCGTCGCCATTAACTCCTGGATCTTCATGAAGGCCCGCGCGGCATGCGACAGCGCTGCGTCCTTCCTGTACACCAGGCGCAACTTGCGTTCCATTCGCAACTCTCGCACGGAGATCTCCACCAGTTCGCCGCGTGATACCTCCGCCTCCACCGCGATGCGCGGCAGCAGTGCGACTCCGTTTCCCATTCCAACGAACGCCTTGATCGCCTCGATATTCGGCAACTCCACGGGCATGTGCAGCGTGGTCTTGTGCTTGGCGAATGCCTGCACCACTTTCTCGCGGTACGGCGAAAGTACGTTGTGCGCAACAAACGACTCGGCACCCAGCTCGCGTATGCTGACGTTCTTCATTCCAGCCAGTGGATGCTGCGGATAAACCACGAATGCCAGTTCGTCGTGATAGACGACGACCGAGGCAAGCTGTTCATCCTCTGGACGGAAAGACAACATGCCCAGTTCGACGTGATGGTTCAACACCGATCGCGCCACGTTCGACGCCAGTGCCCGCTGGATTTCGATATGAATCGTCGGGTGCGCTCTGCGAAACTTGTTGAGCGCCCGCAACAGGTAGAGCACCGTGAATTCGTTTGCCGCGATCGACAGCTTGCCGTGCTGCAACTGTCGTAACTCGCGGAGCGCGTCCCGGGCCCGGCTTCGCAGGTTCAGCAGCTCTTCGGCGTACTTCAGCAGCAAATCGCCCGCGTCCGTAAGCATTCCGTCGCGCGACGACCGCTCGAACAGCGTTTCTCCCAGTTCGTCTTCCAGCTTGCTGATCGTCTGGCTTACCGCCGACTGCGTCCTGTGCAGGCGATTTGCCGCGCGCGAGAATCCCTTCTCCTCTACTACTGCAAGAAAAGTCTCCAGTTGAAACAAATCCATTCATCACCTCGGGCTATCACCGTGGGTTAAGTTTCTTATTGAATCAGATTTTGTAATGATACTTCAATAAATATAAGTTTGACTTATCAGCACTCTACCACGAAATTGGAGGAACAGGCACTCGAAGAGGAGGGCGCATGGGCACCGATCGCGTGTTGATTTTCGATACTACCCTGCGGGATGGCGAGCAGTCTCCCGGATGCAGCATGACAGTCGACGAGAAAATGGCACTGGCACGAAAGTTGGAAGTTCTCGGAGTCGACGTGCTTGAAGCCGGTTTTCCCATCGCGTCGCAGGGGGACTTCGAAGCCGTGCAGCACATCGCCCGCGAAATCCGCGGACCTCGCATCGCCGCCCTGGCTCGCTGCAAGCGCGAAGATATCGCTCTCGCCTGGGACGCATTGCGCGAGGCGCGCCATCCGCGCATTCACATATTCCTCGCCACCTCGGACATCCATCTTGCCTTCAAGCTGAAAATCACCCGCGCCGATGCCTTGCAGCATGCGGCCGAGTGCGTAGCCTACGCAAAGTCTCTCTGCGACGACGTTGAGTTTTCGCCGGAAGATGCCACTCGCTCTGACGTGGAGTTTCTGTGCCGCGTTCTGGAAGTCGCGATCGAAGCGGGAGCCACTACCCTCAACATCCCCGATACTGTCGGCTATACCACCCCCGTGGAGTATGGCGAACTGATTCGCACCATCCGTCAGCGCGTGCGGGGCATCGAGAAGGCAACCATCTCCGTTCACTGCCATAACGATCTCGGTCTCGCCGTCGCGAACTCACTGGCCGGTGTGGAAGCCGGTGCGCGTCAAATCGAGTGCACCATCAATGGCATCGGCGAACGCGCCGGCAATGCGGCCCTGGAAGAAGTCATAATGGCCATGCATGTCCGCGCCGATCGCCTGCCCTTCACCACCGGTGTTCAGAAGCAGGAAATCTACTCGGTCAGCCAGGCTCTCTCGGAGATTACCGGTTCGCAAGTGCAGCCCAACAAGGCCATCGTCGGACGTAACGCCTTTGCGCACGAGGCCGGTATTCACCAGCACGGTGTACTCAGCAATCCCCTGTGCTACGAAATCATGACACCGGAGTCGGTTGGCGTTTCCACGAATCACCTGGTGCTTGGCAAGCACTCCGGACGCCACGCGCTCCACATGCGCTTCCACGAGCTTGGTTATGAACTGACCAAACAGGACCTCCAGGGCGTCTATGAACGCTTCATTCAACTTGCCGACCGCAAGAAGCACATCTACGATCAGGACTTGATCTCGCTCCTTGCGAATCGTCCTCCGCAGGATCACTCGCAGGGACAATCGGCGGCGGTGATGCAATGAAGTTGCGGATTACGGTTCTCCCCGGAGACGGAGTTGGACCTGAAGTAACGCAGGAAGCGGTGCGCATCCTGCGAACGGTTGCGGACATCAACGGTTACAACTTTGAATTCAATGAGTGTCTGATCGGTGGCGCGGCCATCGTCGCAGAAGGCCATCCATTTCCGCGCAAGACAATGGATGCCTGCCTGGACAGTGATGCCGTGCTGCTCGGTGCGGTTGGCGGCCCCGGCTTTGACTCGCTTTCTCCGCAGCAGAGACCGGAGGCCGGCCTTTTGCAACTCCGCAAGGCGCTTGGCGGATTCGCCAATCTTCGTCCTGCGGTTGCCTACGAATCCATCGCCGCGTCGTCGCCTCTTCGTCCGGAAATTCTGAAGGGCGCCAATGTGCTATTCGTTCGTGAGTTGCTGGGCGGTCTTTATTTCGGAGAACCGCGCGGTGTCGATGATGCCTACGAAAACGGTTACAACACCATGCGCTATTCGGCAGAGGAAGTTCGCCGTGTCGCGAAGGTAGCCTTCGAACTCGCTCGCGGTCGCCGACAGAAGCTCACATCGGTTGATAAAGCGAATGTCCTGGAAACTTCGCGTCTCTGGCGAAAGGTCGTCAACGACGTTGCACGCGACTATCCCGACGTCACGCTGGAACACTGCCTGGTGGATTCGTTTGCGATGCAACTAATCCTTGATCCCCGGCGCTTCGATGTCGTCGTCACCGAGAATCTCTTTGGCGACATCCTCTCCGATGAAGCTTCCGTCATCAGCGGTTCTCTTGGCATGCTTGCCTCGGCCACCATCGGCGGCGCCATCGATCTCTACGAGCCTGTCCATGGTTCCGCGCCCGACATTGCAGGGAAGGGAATTGCCAACCCCCTTGGCGCGATTGCTTCCGCGGCAATGTTGCTGCGGCACACCGCCAAGCTTGAACACGATGCCGCCGATATCGAGTCGGCAATAGTCGCGATTCTTGACTCGGGTCTCGTCACGCCTGATCTGCAAACTGCCGGTGGTCGTGGTACTGCGCACACGCAGGAAGTTGGCTCTGCCGTGGAGCGAATGGTTGCCGATCTACTTAATCGCCGCATGGCCTATCACGCAGTGTAGTCATCATGTCGAATCCAAGAACGTTATTCGAAAAAATCTGGGAGCAGCATCTCGTCCGTCAAACTGAGGGCGAGCCCGCGCTGCTTTATATCGACCTGCATCTCGTTCACGAAGTCACTTCGCCGCAAGCGTTTGAAGGGCTTCGTATCAACGGTCGCAAAGTCCGGCGTCCCGATCTCACTGTCGCCACCGTTGACCACAATGTGCCTACGACGGCTGCCGACCGCTTCGATATTAAGGATCTTGTCGCCGCCCGTCAGGTCGAAGCTCTTCGCACGAACTGCGCGGAAAACAACATTCGCCTTTTCGATATTGGTTCCGTCGAGCAGGGAATCGTGCATGTCATCGGTCCTGAACTTGGACTCACGCGCCCCGGCATGACGATTGTTTGCGGTGACAGCCACACCAGCACTCACGGCGCATTCGGCGCTCTTGCCTTCGGCATCGGAACCTCGGAAGTCGAACACGTGCTCGCCACCCAATGCCTCCCGCAGCAGATGCCGAAGACCATGCGCGTCGAGGTCAGCGGCAAGTTACCCGAGGGTGTCACGGCGAAGGATCTTGCGCTCGGAATCATCGGACGTATCGGGACCGACGGCGGCACCGGCTACGTCATCGAGTATGCCGGCGAAGCCATCCGTGCGCTTTCTATGGAATCGCGAATGACGCTTTGTAACATGAGCATCGAGTCCGGCGCGCGCGCCGGCATGGTCGCTCCCGACGAGACTACTTTCCGTTATCTCGAAGGGCGCCGATTTGCGCCCAAGGGTGCGGAGTGGGACGCAGCCCTCGCGCATTGGAAATCGCTCGCGACCGATCCGGGTGCTACTTACGACCGCGTCGTGGAAATCGATGCCGCGTTGCTGACGCCTTATGTCACTTGGGGCACCAACCCCGGCATGGTGGTGCCAATTACCGACAGCGTCCCCGATCCCGCGAACGCTACATCGGACGCCGAGAGCGTTTCGATTCGTCGAGCCCTCGAATACATGGATCTGCGTCCCGGCACGCAGCTTGCGAATGTCGCTGTTGATCGTGTCTTCATCGGTTCGTGCACCAACGCGCGCATCGAGGACCTTCGCGCCGCCGCCCGCGTGTTTCGCGGACATCACGTTCACCCCAAGGTGCGCGTCATGGTCGTCCCAGGTTCGCAAACAGTAAAGGCCGCCGCCGAGCAGGAAGGTCTCGACCGCATCTTTAAGGACGCCGGTGCCGAGTGGCGCGAATCCGGTTGTTCCATGTGCCTCGGCATGAACCCGGACACTCTCTCTCCCGGCGAGCGCTGCGCCAGCACCAGCAATCGCAACTTCGAAGGCCGGCAGGGAAGAGGCGGACGCACGCACCTCGTCAGTCCGTCCATGGCTGCCGCCGCTGCCGTGATGGGCCACTTCACCGATGTTCGTAGCTGGGATTACAAGGACTGAGTCATGCAACCACTGCGCGTACACAAGGGACTCGTTGCTCCGCTCAATCGCTCCAACGTTGATACGGACCAGATTATTCCGAAGCAGTTTCTCAAGCGCATTGAGCGCACCGGCTACGGCGACTTTCTTTTTTACGACTGGCGTTTACGTGCTGATGGTTCGCCGGATCCCGGCTTCGTGCTCAACTCGCCTCGCTACAAGGGAGCCAGCATCCTTGTTGCCGGTCGCAACTTCGGCTGTGGTTCTTCGCGCGAACATGCTGCCTGGGCGCTCTCCGACTTCGGCTTCCGCGTCGTCATCGCGCCGTCGTTTGCGGACATTTTTCTTTCAAACTGTTCGAAGAACGGGATGCTGACCGTTGTTCTTCCCGAAGATTCGGTTGCGCACCTTTTGCAGAATGCAGAAGCAAAACAAAATTACGAACTGACCGTCGACGTCGAGAAGGCGACTGTTTTCGATGCATTCGGATTCGCGGCTGCTTTTCCCATCGATCCCTTCAAGCAGTACTGTCTCCTGAACGGCCTCGACGATATCGGCCTCACGCTGCGCCATCAGGATGACATCACTCGCTTTGAAACCGCCCGTCCGTCGTGGCTTTCGGGTGTGGGCGGCTCGTAATGCTTCCGGGGATGCGCGAAAAGAGGGTTTGACAAATTCGGTCGTCCTGCTAAAATTCTTATCACTGACCTGTGTGACGCGGTCGGGATCAAAGTTATGCTTCACTTGCTCAGCAACTCGCGAATGCCTATGGCCATGTGCACCCCAGGTGGTGTCATGCCGGCGTCGGGAGTCTGAGTAAACACAAATCTCCCTTCACTGAGCGGCCGCCTGGGGGTTCCCAACTGGCGGCGATTTTGTTTTTAGCCACTTTTCGCTCAATAGCCTCGAAGGGAGACTACCTTGTCATCCGACAAAGATTTTCGTGTATCCACGCTCGCCATTCACGGCGGGCTCTCGCCTGATTCGGCCACCGGTGCGATCCTCACTCCGATTTATCAGTCCACAACGTTTGTGCAGGAAGCCGTCGGCGTGCACAAGGGCTTCACCTACTCGCGCGCGGCGAACCCTACCGTGGACGCGCTTGAACGTGCGCTCGGTGCGCTCGAGCGCACTCCGCCCGCGGTTTGCTTCGCAACCGGCATGGCCGCCATCGCAACTCTTTGTCTGTCGGTGCTCAAGTCCGGCGATCATGCCGTGCTTGGCGACGTCGTCTATGGTGGCACGGTTCGCCTCTTCCAGCAGGTGCTTGAAGGTCTCGAAATTTCATGCACATTCGTCGATGCTGCCGATCCGCGGCAGGTGGAAGACGCCATCACTGCGAAGACGAAGCTCGTGCTTGTCGAGTCTCCCGGCAATCCGACGCTCAAACTTTGCGACATTGCCGCCATCGCTTCCATCACCCGTCGCAAGGGCGTACTTCTCGCTGTTGACAATACGTTTCTCACTCCCGTCGTGCAGAAGCCGCTCGAACTCGGTGCCGATATCGAGGTTCTTTCCACCACCAAGTACATCGAGGGCCACAACTCAACCGTCGGTGGATCGCTCGCAACGCGCGATCAGAAACTTCTCGACCGCTTCCGCCTCATTCGCAAAACGCTCGGATGTATTCAGTCGCCCTTCGAGTCGTGGCTGACTCTTCGCGGACTCAAGACTCTTCCGGCCCGCATCAAACTTCATTCCGAGAACGCATTGGCCGTAGCGCGATGGTTGGAGAAACATCCTGCCGTCGCGCGCGTGCATTACCCCGGGCTTGATTCCTTCCCGCAAAAAGCTCTTGCGGAACGCCAGCAATCGCTTCCTGGCGGCATGATCGCCTTTGAACTGAAGGCCGGCTCTCCGGCGGCGATTGCCCTGATGAATACCGTGAAGCTCTGTTCTCTTGCCGAGAATCTCGGCGCAGTCGAAACCCTCATTACGCATCCGGCCTCCATGACGCACGCCGACTTGGCTCCCGCCAAGCGCGAGGCCATCGGAATCACCGAAGGTTTGATCCGTCTCTCCGTCGGGCTTGAAGCTCCGGAGGACATCATCGCCGATCTCGAAAGTGCGTTAGCGGAAGTTGCCGGCGAGGATGCCGCCGTTGTAGGAGGAGACAAATGCGTCGCTACCCTATAACCGTTCTCAAGTTCGGCAGCTCCGTGCTGCGAAAAGAAGAAGATCTTGCGCACGCCGTGCACGAGATCTACCGCTGGGTTCGCCAGGGACAGCGAGTAATCGCCGTCGTCTCCGCCATCGGATCATCTACCAACCAACTGCTCGCACAATCGCAGGCCTACGGAGACCGCATCAACGAGCATGCCATTGCCGCTCTCGTCTCCACCGGAGAGGCGCAATCATCCGCGCTGCTCGCGCTCGCGCTCGATCGCGCTGGCGTGCCGGCGTCCATTTTTGACGAGTCACGTCTCGGTCTGCGGGCCGAGGGTGCCGTGCTCGACTCGGAACCCGTCAGTCTCGACGCCGAAGCGGTCTTCCGCTCACTGGAGAAGCACGCTGTCGTAGTAGTCCCCGGCTTCGTGGGGCGCCAGCACGATGGCAGCATTTGTCTCCTCGGGCGTGGCGGGTCCGACCTCACTGCCGTCTTCGTCGCGCAGCAACTCGGTGCGGAGCGATGTCGCTTGATCAAGGATGTCGATGGAGTCTTCGAGTCCGATCCCGCGCTCGGAAAATATCCCCGCCGTTACCGTTTCATTCACTTCGCCGAGGCCCGCAAGATTGCTGGCCGTCTCGTGCAGGCCAAGGCAATCGATTACGCGGCCCATCATCACCTGCCAATTGAAGTCGCAACTCTCGGTTCCACCTCGCCTACTACGATCAATGACAGTGCGCCAATCTTCTACACCGATCGCACGGACCTTCCGCAAGTGCGTGTTGGATTGCTCGGGGCGGGCACGGTGGGCCTCGGCGTTTATCGTCGTCTGTCTGAAATACCCGACTACTTCGACGTCGTAAAAGTTGCAGTTCGCAACGTCGTTCGCCATCGCGATATCCCGCGTGAACTGCTTACCGACGATCCGTGGCAAGTAGTTGAGAGCGATTGTGATCTTGTCATTGAGTTGATTGGTGGCCTCTCTCCCGCTGCGGAATTGATTGAAGCTGCGCTTCGCTCCGGCAAGCACGTCATTACTGCAAACAAACTTGTCATCGCACACAAGGGCCAGGAGCTTCGCCGCATCGCCGCTGAAAAAGGTGTTGCGTTGCTCTACTCGGCTGCCGTTGGTGGAGCCGTTCCAATGCTGGAAGAGGTAAGTCGCCTTGCGCTTGATGCGTCGATTCATCGCGTGCAGGGCGTCATCAATGGCACCACGAACTTTGTCCTTGATCGCATTGCCGAAGGCTTTGATCCCGACGAAGCTCTGCGTGAAGCGCAGCGTCTTGGATTTGCCGAGCAGGATCCCAGCTCCGATCTTGACGGTCGCGACGCCGCTCACAAACTTTCTCTGCTCGCCCACAGTGCCTTCGGTGCGTGGATTGAGCCTGGGGAGATCGCGCGCACGGGGATCGAAGGCCTCGACGTCGAATTTATTCGCGACGCCACTGCATCCGGTCGAGTCGTGCGGCTCATCGGTGAAGTCGAGCGCCATGCAGACGGAATCCATGCGCGAGTTGCTCCTGCTGCCGTTGATGCCGGCGACCCACTCGCTAACACGCGCAACGAAGAAAACTGCCTCGTTGTTCATTCCGCGTCCGGGGAATTGCTCCAGGTACGCGGCAAGGGCGCTGGCCGTTGGCCCACCACGGAAGCCGTCATCGGCGACATCTTCGAGTTGCATCGCTCCGGCAAACTACGCCCAGCCTCGCTGTCGATTGCAGAGCGGAGGATCTCGTGAAATTCGCAACCCGTCTTCTTAACTTCGATGCCTGTCCCGGCGATCCCTATCGTCCCGTGGCAACGCCCATTTATCAGACCGCGACTTTCGAGCAGGAGCGCGCTGACGGCTTCGGTCCTTACGATTACTCGCGCAGCGGCAATCCCACTCGCAGTGTTGTCGAGGAGCAAGTGGCGCGACTGGAGAACGCATCGCGTGCATTTTGTTTTGCCAGCGGATTGGCTGCCATCACTGCTGTCACGCGCCTGCTCGCCTCGGGTGAAGAAATACTTGCCGGCGACGATCTCTATGGCGGTTCCTATCGTCTCTTCTCGCGCATACTCAGCCGCACTGGCATCGGCGTTCGCTATGCCGATGCCTGCAATCTCACGGCCTTTCGCGATGCATTCACGCCAGCAACCAGGCTCGTCTATATTGAGTCACCTACTAATCCCCTACTGCGCATAGCGGACATTCCCGCGCTTGCCGAACTTGCTCATCGACATGGCGCGTTGTTGTGCGTCGACAATAGCGCAATGTCGCCGTATCTCCAGAATCCTCTCGACCTCGGCGCCGACATCGCGCTTCACTCGGCGACAAAGTACCTTTGCGGACACAGCGATGTCACCGCCGGTGTTGTCGCCGTCAGCGACCCCGAACTTGCCGAGCAAATCTACTTCCTGCAGAACGGCGAAGGCAGTGCTCTTGGTCCGTTTGATTCCTATCTCCTGTTGCGCGGATTGAAGACTCTCAAACCCCGTCTCGATTGCCAGCAGCGCAACGCGCAATACGTTGCGGAGTTTCTTGCTTCTCATCCGCTCGTGCAAAAGGTGAACTATCCTGGACTCGCCAGCCATCCCGGCCATGCGCTCCACGCCACGCAGGCCCGCGGCGCCGGAGCTGTCATTAGTTTTGAGACTGGCTCTTACGAGTTCTCCCGCCGGTTCGTCGAGGCCGTAAGGCTCTTCCAGATCACCGTGAGTTTCGGCAGTGTTAACAGTTCTATAAGCCTGCCGGGATGCATGTCCCATGCCAGCATTCCTGCGGAAGTGCGCGCCGCCCGTTCGCTCGCTTCGGATCTTGTCCGTCTCTCCATCGGCATCGAGGATGAGTCCGACCTGGTCGCGGATCTTGCTTCCGCCTTCAAGTATGCCAGCAGCGGCGTAGCTGTAGCTCCGGCGGTCAGCCCCCGGGGTCCCGCAGTTGATTTGCGTTAGGTATTCATCGTGCGGACTTTGTGTTTCCACGAATCAATAACTCATCGTCCGCAGTCGTGGTACGTGTGCGAGTGCAGTGCGCCTTGCAGAACTCCCGCGGGCGCCGTCGGCCAGAAATTCTCGTCCACATCCTCTTCCTTCGGCGGCTCTGCGAGAATGTGCGGGCACGAAGACAATAATTGCTGTGTATACGGATGCCGCGCCGCTCGAAACAATTCTTCTGTCTTGCCCGACTCCACGATCTCACCATCATGCAGGATCGCGATCCGGTGGCAGATCGTGGAGACCGATGCCAGGTCGTGCGATATATAAAGGATGGCCATCCCATACGCCCGGTTGAGTTTTGCAAACAATTCAAGAATCTCCGCCTGCGTAATCATGTCCAGCGCGCTTGTCGGTTCGTCGGCAATCAGCAGCGTCGGGCGATGCATCGTTGCCATTGCGATCAGCACCCGCTGTCCTTGTCCCACGCTGATCTGCGATGGTCGCCGGGCCAGGAAATCATCCGTGTCGGGCAGGCTTACGCTCCGCAGTCCTTCGCGAGCCTGCTTGAGCCACTTGTGCTTCTCCGGATCGTGCGCCATCCACGCTTCCCGCAGTTGCGCTCCAATTGTCAGCGCGGGATTCAGCGCCGACAGCGGGCTTTGCAGTACGAGCGCAATTTCTCTGCCACGCAACTCGCGCATCTCCCCCGGACGCAGTCCCATCAGCTCACGGCCCATCAATTGAACGCTGCCAGCGATTTTGCCCGACTTGGCCGTCAGCAATCCCAGGATGGCCAGCGCCAGCGTGCTCTTACCCGAACCGCTCTGGCCCACCAACCCAAGAATTTCTCCGCGTTCCACCGTCAACCGAACCCCTCGCAGCACATCGTGCCCGTTGGCATAGCGGGCCGAAACGTCCACCGCCAGCAATGGAGTCGTTGTCTCCATCAGCGCACCCTCTTCCCGTCCGTCAGTGACATCCGCTCAATATTCCAATACGTCTGCGGACGCATCGCCACCGGCGCCGCGCCGCGAACGCTCGTCGAAATTGCCGAAAGCGCATTGCGATTCACCAGGTAGATGAATGGCGCCTCCCTTACCACGATTTCCTGCACGCGGTCGAAGTACGTCTTGCGCTTCGCCGGATTCGATAGCTGCGACTGCGCCTTCATTGCACGGTCTATTTCCGCCTCCCAGGTGGTTTCCGGCGATTTCTGTCGTGGGTTCCACTGGTGGTTTTCACCCGAGCTCAGCCACATGTTCATCTGCTCATTCGGGTCGAGTCCCGCATTCACCGTGCCCAGCAGCGCCGCTTCGTAGGTGAACTTCTCCGCGATGCGCTCAATCAGTGACGGAAAATCCAGTGTCACGATATTCAGCCGTATCCCGATCTTTCCCAGGTCCTGCTGAATCATCGTCGCCATCCGCTCGCGATATTTGTTCCCCGCGTTCGTGATCACCGAAAACTCCACCGCATGGCCTTCGCGGTCGCGCAACACGCCGCCGTCCAGCCGGAATCCGTCCTGTTGCAATTGCCGAAGTGCCGCTCCAGTGTCGTACTGGGTCGGACGCAGTTTCCGGTTGAACCAGAATTTGTTTGCTGGAGACACGGGACCAATCGCCGGCTGCGCGTGAGAACCAAACACAATGCGCGCCAGGTCCGCGCGGTTAATCGCCATCGACACGGCATGGCGGAAGTTTGACGAGCGGAACCACTTCAGCTTGTACGCCGCGATGGGTGCGTTCGGAACCTCGTTGAACCACATCTGCTCGGAGTCAAGCGACGGTCCCGCGTCATACACGAGCGAAGGATTGACCGATTTCAATCTGTCGAAATACTCCGCATCCAACGAATTGATCAGGTGGATCTCTCCGCGCTGCATGCGCAGCAGTTCAATGTCGCGGTTCGCCTGTATGTCCAACCGGATCGCCTCGATATATGGCATCGCATGTCCCGACGAGTCTTTCTTCCAGTAGTTCGGATTCCGTCGCAGGTAGACATACGATCCCGCCTTGTGGTCGGCGACGTAGTATGGACCGAGCGCAGCCATCTCTTTTCTCGGCGAGCGCGATGACACGATTGCCACTTCGTCGAACAGCCGGTCCAGTCCCGCGATCGGAGCCGCGAACGTAATCGTCACTCGTGTTGGAGACAGCACCTTGATGTCTGTCT
>Ga0307375_10001852_pt1 | contig 22389 bp, 20 predicted proteins | sample TR1MG_FD_202531 | JGI IMG/M metagenome (GOLD analysis project Ga0307375, IMG submission 202531) | Soil microbial communities from Risofladan, Vaasa, Finland - TR-1 | ecosystem: Environmental > Terrestrial > Soil > Coastal area > Acid sulfate soil | place: Finland: Risofladan, Vaasa | collected...
CCAAGGCTGGCAACGGCCGTCGCCCTTACCCGCTCAAGACCATGCTGCGCATCCACCTGCTGCAGAATTGGTTCGGCTACAGCGATCCGGCGATGGAAGAAGCGCTGTACGAAGTGGCGCCACTGCGTCGTTTTGCCGGTCTGTCACTGACCCGCGGCAGCGTGCCGGATGAGACCACCATCTTGAACTTCCGGCGTTTGCTGGAAACCCACGCGCTGGCGCCCAAGGTGCTGGCGGCGATCAACACCCACCTGACTGACCAGGGTCTGCTGCTGCGCCAGGGCACGATCGTGGATGCCACAATCATCCACGCCGCCCCCTCGACCAAGAACGACGCGAAGGCGCGCGATCCGCAGATGCACCAGACCCGCAAGGGCAACCAGTGGTACTTCGGCATGAAGGCGCACATCGGCGTGGATGTGGAGAGCGGCCTGGTACATACCGTGACCACCACGGCGGCCAACGTCGCCGACGTGGTCGAAATCGGCAAACTGCTGCACGGCAAGGAAAAGACGGTGTATGCCGATGCCGGATACATCGGCGCCGAGAAGCGTGAAGGCATGACGAAGCGAGGCCGGACCTGGCATATCGCCGCCAAGCGCGGCAGCATCAAGGCGATGCCCGAGGGCGCGTTGAAGGACGCTGCCAAACACGTCGAGCACATGAAAGCAGCCGTGCGTTCGAAAGTGGAGCACCCGTTCCGGGTCATCAAGCGTCAGTTCGGCTACCAGAAGGTGCGCTTCAAGGGGCTCGCCAAGAACACGGCGCAGATACTGACGCTGTTCGCGCTATCGAATCTGTGGATGGCGCGACGCATTTTGCTGACCGCTGCAGGAGACGTGTGTCCATGATCGGGGAAATCTCCCCGGCAGGGCGCCAAAAGCGCCGTGTACGTCGGCATGCAAGCCGGTTGGGCGAGATTTTTCACGAGTAATCGTCATGCAAGCTTGCCGGACGTCTGGATGGCTATTCGATGAGAGCTTGTTCAGACGTTCCCTAGTGCGCTGAGTACGAAGACCACCGCCACCAGTAACGGAGCAATACGAGCAAATCGGCGGGCGTAAAAACCTCTAATACCGATTCGATTGAGACTACCCCATCGCTGCAATGACATTCCGGTAATCAGGAAACCGGAGATCACGAAAAACACGAACACCGCCTCGTAACCCCGCCAGTTCAGGACACTGATTAACCAGGCGGGGAGCACACCAGCCAACGCGGAACGTGCCAGCGGCATGCGGATTCCCACGTGGTTGAAGATGACCAGCAGTATGGAGATCCCCCGCAACACATCGATCCCGCCGTTCCGTTCTGCTAGCTGGAACTCCGGGCTCCTCATGCCCGACTCGATGGCGCACTGCCTTGAGGCTCTACTCATATCCGCAGTTTGGTGCATGCGCTATCTCTGAATCCGTCCGTTACGGCTGCTTGGGCAGCATCCCAATGGTCTCCAGCCACGTCTTTGCCAGCACCGGCCAAGCCGTGATCGGGTGCCTAGTCCGCCGCAGGCCGAACGCATGGCCCCCGCGGGCAAAAAGATGCATCTCTGTCGGCACGTGGGCCTTCGCAAGAGCCATGTAGTAGATCACCGACTGATTCACGCCGTCCTCGTAGTCATCTTCCGCCTGCACCAGAAACGTTGAGGGCGTCTTGCCCGAGACCGCCACATTGAGGTTGAGTTTGCCATCGTCAGTCGCGAGATGGCCCGGATAGATGGCCATGGCGAAATCGGGACGTGCACTTTCCTTGTCGGCGGCATCCACGGAGGGGTAGAGACGGCGCTCAAAATGAGTGCTGATTTCGGCGACCAGATATCCACCGGCTGAAAATCCCAACACGCCGATCCTGTGCGGATCGATGTGCCACTTCTCGGCGTGAAAACGCACCAGACCCATCGCCCTCTGCACGTCCTCCAAAGCCGGTACTGGCGTCGCGTAGAGGTCCGAATAACACTTACACCGCCAGTCGTAGGGTGTGCTGGGGACGCGATATTTCAATAGCACGCACGTGATGCCCTGGGACGTGAGCCAGTCGCAGACCTCGGTGCCTTCGAGGTCCATGGCCAGCACCTGAAAACCGCCCCCCGGAAGCACGACGACGGCGGTGCCGGTGTTCGTTCCCTTCGGCGAGTAGACGGTCATCGTGGGCCGCGTCACGTTGGTGACCGCCATCCACGGCTTGCCTGCGATCAGGTGCTCCGTCCGCAGCGTTTCAGTTTCCGACCCCGGCACAGGCTTCTCGTCGGGCACTGCTGCGGGCCATAGCGGTACTTGCGTGTGTCCGGCAGAGGGCTGCCAGACTATTGTTTTCGCCTGCAAGCTGTTTATCAGGCATGCCGCACAAAGCAAAAAAATCAGCGCTCGCATCACAATCCTTTCGATACTGAAATAAGGAACGCAGATCTTCGTTCAAACTTATCGAGAAAACGCAGCAAGGTTAGGGTAACGAAGTGACGCGGACCTGACCATATCTGGTGGACGTGCTCGTTGCTTCGTATCAGCGCTTGCGACCGCCTGCCATGGAGGACGACCTCTGTCTCACGAAGATTGCTCGGTCGTTATCGGCCGGCAAGGTCAGGCATCGGACTCCAGTCTTTCGCGGCGTGCTCAGCTGGGAGCACGCCGTCAAGGGCAGAGGCAGGCAACACCGGCCGGTCGACCTTTCAACTGCGTGCCGCGAAGCGGCCGTTCGCGACCGGCTGCGATGGGTCGATTCCGGCCGGTCAGCAAGGACTTTGCATCACTGATCATCACCAGCGCGGTGATCATGTTCGGCCGGAACTCTGATCATGTGCGTCCAGCACGCGCACTTGCGTATTCCGGCAAGCACGATCACCAGTTCCAGTCGAACGTGATCAGCTTGCTGCGGATGATCACCGCGGCGAATCCGCCGTTCGCGAAGGGCTGGGATCGGCGAAAACCGGCCGCTCGGTGACTCGGTACTGACAACTTGTAACCGTAAACTGGTGTGACCCGAATAATGTCAGCGTCGCGAAGTAGCGTTGCGAGCGAGTGCCAGCGCCTTCTCCAGCAGCGGATCGCGCAGATGCACGTAATCGTTGAAGGTATACGGCACGCGGATGTCCGGGGCGAACGAGGTGATGTGGGTGGGGAAGAACAGCGTGGTCCAGAAGCAGTCCCGCTGGCCCCAACATGGCGTTGAATAGTCCTCGTAGCCGGTGGCGAAGCCAATATCGAGTTTCGAATTTGGCAGGGTGATGTAACTACCTTCGGCCCAGATACGCAGACGGTCACCGACCGGTTCGCCGATCACTGTTACCTTGTTGCCGCCGTGATCCATCACCAGCGCAAGGCTGATGTCGCCGGCGGAGAACGTCCACGCACTGGTCAGCACGTACACGTGCTCGATCGAATCGGCCAGGGTGGTCATGTGTTTCATCAGCCCCGCGGTGGTGACGAAATCGCCGCCCTGGTCAAGTCGCAGATCGAGCACGATGCTGCGGGGATGATCAGTGGCGATTGCGTGTTCCACGCGGCTGACAAATGAGCCAATCGGATGCCCCGGCTCGCTCTCGTTGCTTCGGAACTGTACGTAATACACGTGGCTTTTGGGCCAGTAAGTGGCGCGGAACGGATTGGCGTAGTCACGCAGAAACACCGGTAACTCGGCATCGCTGGCCAGCAATGGTTTCCAGTCTGCCGCCTCACCATCGATGTGCTGCGGCGACAGATAGGAGTCTGAATATACGTCGGGCGCACTCGGATTCGGCGGATCGGCCTGCATTGTTGCCTGGCGCATCGAACCGTCCCTCAACTGAACCTGCAGTGTGAGCTGATCCGATTGCAGCGTCAGTCCCGCTGCGTACAGCAAGGCGGGCGATTCCAGGAAGAAGACCGAGACGTACTGATCGTAGTGATTTCGCGGACCAAGGGAATACTTGAACATGTGATCCGCCACGGCATCGACAGGCTGGCCATCCACCGCGATCAACTTCGCGCCAAGCAGTGCACCGCACGCCGGCTTTGCGCGGATGACGTAGTAACCATCGGCGAAGTGATAGAGACGACAGGGAAGGCGGTTGTTGGTGCTCGACAGCAAGCCCTTGTAGACCTGCGAGTGGCCGTTGTCGGCCAGTGCGACGATGCGAAGGATCGCCAAATCAAATGCCGCTGGCGAGAGCGCACCGGCCTTCGCCGCGGTGGCCCGAAACAGCTGCTCGGCTTGAATGCGGGCGGCGGCCGTGTAGGAGCGGTTGAGGGTGAAATACCGCCGAAAGTAGTCCAGATCCTGGCGTTGGGCAGCGGCGAGGTCTTGGGGGGGGGGGGGGGCGGATAGTCGGCCGGCGGCACGTGCGGATAAAACGTGCGGAAGAACACAAGGACGAGCATGGCACAGGCCACCAGCAGCATCAGCAGACTGCCACCGAGCCATACCAAGATTCGACGCGCGCGTTTCACGACTCCCCCTTGTGGCACATCGATGCCGTCGTCCGACCTGAATTCTGGTTGCTGATCAATGTTACCAATGTTTACTTGCGTGGATTAGGGACTGTCTGGTTTGGGTCGGGAAGAGCCCTTCAATCAGATGGTCATCTGGCCGCCGCCACTGGTCAGTTCATCTGCCGGCGTTGGTCAGTTGTGATGACAATGCGTGGTCAGTTGGTTGGCAATTCGCAGATGCCGAGATGGCGGGAGCTATGGATACGATGAGAGAGCGCAGCTTGGCCACCGCGTCGCTGGCGTTATGGGGCAAGGTGGTAAAAATAATCTTCTTGCCGTCGTTCAAACTCCACGGACTGAACTGCTCGGCCGGTGGAATGGGGGCGGGGACCTGCGGATAGATCAGAAACCCCCAGGACGTTCGGGCATTGGTGGGAGCGAAGCGACCGAGGTACGCGGACATTTGATACAGATCTTCGCGCTGCGGTCCGTTCGGTGTGGTCGCGGTCGGTCGCAGCGATTTGTACTTCGCATCCGCCACGGCCTGGATCGTGCCGCCCGCATGGATGATCGCGTCCGGAATCAACGTGCCCATTCCCTGCCCCGTGACGTCGCTCTGAAGCAAGATCTTGGTGGCGTCCTTCTCTCGGGTTCCGTGGGTTACGGTCCATGGTGAGGCGGCCCTGCACAAGACGCTGAGCACGTACATTTCCCACAGCTCAGCCACATCGAGCAGGACGCCTTGAGATTCGCTGTGGGCATCAGCATTGGTCGCCAGGCCCTGACGATTGGCAATCTGCCGGGAGAGTTCTGCGATCGTCGCAAAGCCGGCGGTAATCGGTGTGTAGCGGACCCGATCGAGTTCGGCCTTGGTGGGTGTGCGCGGACGCGCACCGGTCACGGACATCAGGTGCGGCATGAATTCTCTCGCCCGTGCCGGCATCCACTGCTCGTCCGGTATGCCAAGCCATCGGCGCAGCGCCACGTAGGCGGCAACAATGGCATCCGACGCGGCGTGATCCAGCGATCGCTCGGACCGGATGGAAACGACCTGGCCTTGGGACAGCGACCGAAGGGATGAGGCGACATCGAGCCGCCCTCGTATCGTCGGCCCTTTGGTGGCGACATCGCACCGCAACGCGGGCAACCCATGCCGGGCGGCCTCCGCGAACCCATGGGCCCAGACGGATGCCAACAGTTGGACAATGAATGATTCGTCCTCACGCAACTGCCCGGGCGTGTTGGTGAGGACGATGGAGATCGCCTCCGCAAGCCAGTTCCGCAAGGTCGCTAGACCGAAGCGCGGAGCGATGGTCAGCGTGCTCCCTTCAAACGACAACGAGCCGATGTAGCGGCCCGCCCACCAGATGCCATCCCGCTCGCAATAGATGATGGGCTCGTCCTCATCGCGATCGCTGGACAGAGCAACGACCAGGTTGGTGGCTCGGACATGGGCCACCAACCGCCGCAGCCATGCTGCTTCTGTGGCTGTTGGCTGCGGGTTGAGCGGCGAACAGTCCCGCGCGGCGAGTTTCACGCGCTCACCGGGGCCTTGAGGAGAACCTTGGAAAGCCGTTCGAGCTCGTTGTTGCGCTCGTTCGCGTTCAGGCTGGCCAGGTACTGCTCCAGCAAGGGCCGAATGGACAGGTTCCAGACCCTCGTAACGGGCTCCAGGGCGTGGCCCTTTTTGTTCCACAGATAGGTCTGCCGACGCGTCGGCCATTCGCCCAGAAAGCTTTGTAGGAACACGGCCACATCCAGGAAGTAGGTGTGTCCGATTTCGTATTGGGCGCCCAGCCACTTGCTGTTGTGGATCTCCTTGTTCAGGGCCGAGGCCGCCTCCGCCAGTTTGCGGAAGTCCGGTTCGATGCGATCCCAGGGCAGGTTCGTCGCCAACGCGTTCCAGTTGGTCTCGGCGGCACCCAGCAGCGCCTCGACGCTGAACGGACAGGCGATCCACAAAAAACGACGGCGCAGAGCGAAGTCGATCTGTTCGATGGACTGATCGATCAGATTCATCGTTCCGATCACGAACAAGTCTTCGGGGATACGCAACGTCATGGCCTTGCCGTCGCCATCGCGGGCAGGCAGTTCAATGGTCTGGTTGCGATCTTCCAGCAGTGAAAAGCACTCACCAAGCATCCGGCTGAGGTCGGTCCGGTTCATTTCGTCGAGGATGAGAATGTGGGGCAGCCGCTTGTCACGCGGTGTTTGTTCGATGTCGTCCACCAATCGTGGAAGGTAACCCGCCCGGTATTCCGTTTCCCCGCCTTTGCCAATGTGCAGAGCCCGGATGAAATCCTCGTAGCTGTAAGCAGGGTGCAACTGCAGGCGGTGCACGTTCGCGGTGACCGCCTCCTTGATGGCGGTCTGCCCTTGAAAATAGTCAGCCGGTCCCATCTGACGCAGCGCGGTGGACCGAATGATGCGCTCGGCCAACTGCTTGGCGCGGTATGTTTTTCCGGTGCCAGGCGGCCCGTAAAGAACGATTTGCTTTTTGTGCTGGATCAGTTCGAGCGGCGCGCTTTCCCCATCGTCCTCGCTGCCGTCGAACCAGGCCTCGACCAACGGGCTCCAGTAAAAGTCGAGATCTTGTCCGGGCAGGAGTTGTTCCAGTTTCTGGCGGATCTGCCAGATCGCGCGATCTTCGTTGTCGGGCGGCGGCGGGGTGAGCAGCCCGGAGAACGCTTTTATGATGCGTCGCTTATGGCCGCCGCTGGCGATGCGTTCAAAGGAGTCCGGGAACATTAGATAGAGCAGCATATGCCGCAATTGCTTCGCCTCGGCCTCCTCGATGCTGTCAACGATCGCCTGGAACTGAGCGAGATCGCTGGCCGCAGCGATCTGCTGGTCGTAGGGCAGTTTTTTCCAAACGATGGCGAACTCGATGAGGAATCCAATCTCAAAGGGCCGGCGCGTGTTGTAGCCGTAGCCGCCCGAGCCAATGCCATTGGCGAAGGTCTGCGAGACCAAGCTGTCGGTGGGCAGACTCTCATGGGCCCATCCGAGAATGTCGTTGACCACCTCGCGCTTGCGCGGGCCGCCGACGTTGCTGGGGAAGAGGAAATACACGCAGAGCACCTCCGCCGCCAGGCGGATGACCGCCTGTCCTGCAGGCTCGACCTGCTCCTTAAACTTGGTGAGAAAGTTGCGATCGCTCTCATCGGGCGTGGCGACGAAGACTTTGTGCAGATGCTCCAGCGCGCTCAACGTCCACACAGACTCCCCCGGGAAGAGCAGAGAGCCGTCGCGCAACAGGCAGGCATTGCGAAAATTTTCCGCCACCCGATAGATCTTGGTGGTGTCATGTTCGGTGTGTCGTGCCATCTGCTTCCCCTAAAGTTGCGTCCAATGCTGTGCCGTCGACTGTGTCAGGCCACCGTCGCAGGAGTTGATACGCGAACGCCGTCCCGCGCCAGGCCGGCGTAAGATGTCGCGCTCAAGCCAACCCCCGAATGGTTGATCCGAAGCGCCATTGTAGGGGCCACCCCACCTCAGGTGCCCGTCGGATTCCCATGACCCACGTTCGAGCAAAAGGACGGGCACCGTACGCGTCCTGGCCCGCGATGTGCCATGCGGCCGCCTCATTGAGGAACACGGCGCGGGATCATCGGGTGGGAAGCAACCACACCATCTCGGCGGCGCTGGTCATGACGGCGTTCAGCGTGGAGGCCTTCATCCAAACCATCGGACCGGAGGTTCTTCCAGAGACGTGGGATGCCGGAGACAAGCCGGTCGAAACGCTGGCGCGTGCTCGATAAACTTAAGGCAATCGGAAAGGCCACAGGGATCGCGGTCGACTTTGGAGCATCTCCCTGGAGTGGCATCAAAGAGCTCTTTCAAGCACGCGATCGGCTTGCACACGCCAAACCGGGTCATCGGGAATTCGAGCTCATGTTAACCATCCCTGATGGCGCCGATGAGCGGGAGGTGTTGGCTGCGGCACTCGAAGAGCAATTCCAGCCTTTGCACAATCTGGACAAGCTCGATGCGCTGGCCCAAGAGATCGATGCCACCCTTCTCACCATTTGGATGGCCGCCGGTCACGACGAATTTTCGTTCACGTGGCATGGCATGAACTCGTGGTCGCTTACAGCCATATAAATTCGCGGACCTGTCATTTCCTACGGGCTGCGTGGCCGCTACGGATGTGCGTGAGTATTTCCTCGGTGCGTATCGCGTCGCCGTCTCACATCTCTATCAGGTCAAGCGCAAGCAATCGCTCGTAAGCGCTATCTGCGTACGATTGGCAAACAAGTTGGTTGGAAGACGCCCTCCGTGCTACATAAGCGTCAGGGGCGCACGTCGCGGCGCGTGAGACGGGGGCAAGGAAGAATGACGATCGAAGACCAGCGCGAGGAGGAGCGTGGTGTGAGCATATTGCTGCGCTATCAAGGACCCGCCGTCGACGACGGCACCATGAATGTTTATGACGCCGCTGCCAACATGGTGGCGTTTTCCAATTTCGTGGTCGCTGCGGCTCACAAGTTGTACGGCGAAGACGTGCAGGTCACCGCCGACATAACGTCGTTCAAACACGCGTCGTTCGGCACCGACCTCTTGTTTCAGCTCGCCCCAGCCGTCGCGGCGACGTTGCCGATCTTGCCCATGTTGCCCAACCTGATCAGCGTGGCCACCACAGTCAAGGAATCCATTGAGCTGTATCGGTTCCTCAAGGGGGAGGAACCGGCGAACGTTCAGCACATCAACGATCACTCGATCAATGTGACCAACAACTCGGGAAACATCATCGTTGTGCACACACCATCGTTGAATTTGACGCTAGACAGAAAAGCCGGCGAGGCCGCAGCCCAATTCATCGGTGCGGCCCTATCCAAGCCCGGTGTGAATCAGATTGAGATTTCCGCCGATGGCGCACAGCTCGTGCAAGCCACCACGGATGAGGCCATGTTCTACCACCCCATCGGCGATGAGGAGACGCTGACCGAAAGCACCAGCCGCATGGGGCTCGTGATCGAGAGCCTCAGTTTCAAAGACGGCAACAAGTGGAAAATGTGGAATGGGTCCGAGACGTTGGGCTACGCGATGGAAGACGAAGATTTCATCGGTCGCGTGAACAACGGGGAAGCGTTCCGTAAGGGCGATATCCTCACCTGCGACGTACGTGTGACACAAACGAAGTCGGGGACCGCCCTCAAGCTGCAGCGCATGATTGTGAAGGTGTACGACCACAAGACCGCACTGGATCAGCCCGGTCTCGACCTGGGCACGTAAGTCACGGGCGCCGCTCAACGCGTCTCGATGAGGCGCGCTGTCGTTGGGTCGTACACCATGCCGGTGATGCTGCCATCACGGATGCGCCCCACCGCCTCGTCGATCACCGGGAGCGGCACCAGGAACCACTCTTTGGGATGCACCAGTTTGCCGAACCGATCGGGGATCGTCAGATCCAGTTGCGCCGGCGAAAAGATCTTGTGGAACAGCGCTTCGAGCTTGCTGCGGTTGATGTTGGACAGCTTGTAGGTCGCCACAACCTCCACCTTGGCCAACAGGTACGTAGCGTCGTTCACCGCGTTGGCGATGCGTTCCTCGACCCGGCGGCCGGTGACGCCGATCTTGTGGATCAGGTTGCGGTGCTCGGTGACATAGAGGTGATCGGACAAACTGCGCAGCACATAGATCGTGCCGCTGGCGATGTCGCCCTCCTCAGTCTCGTCGCCGAACAGGGGGCCGGCGTTGACCTGGACCAGGCGGCGTCCGGTCTCGTCCTTGTAGAGTGCTCGCTGCAACGACCGGCGCAACAAATCGCTTTCCGTGCCGTTGGAGTAGATGACGCGCAAGCGCGCATCGCTTTCACCGTTCGGCGCCTTGATGGGTGTGCCAACGTGCGCGACGTACGCCATCTGTCCGGCGAGAATGAAAATGTCGCCCACCTCGACGCTGGCGTTCTGCTCAAACGGCTGTGTCTTGCGCAGGCCGGCCTTCAGGTCGCTCTCGGCCTGGTCGAACACCAGCTGGAAGGTTGCAAAATCGACACACCGGATCCGGTTGGCGATGTCCTCGGCAGCGCGACGTTCATCGAACGATCGGACGTGGCGCAATGACGTGATGCTGTCGTGGGATGGGGTCATCCCCAGTTCGGCGAGCAGCGCTTCGTCGTCCAGGGCGTCGGTCGCTGATAGGACTGCAGGGCGCGGCGCCGTCAACAACCCATGCGTATCCAGTGGCGCAAGCAGCGCAAGCGCGGAGGGCATGGCGCGCAACCGATCCAGGCGCACCGCGTACAGGCGCTCGAAAATGTCGCGTTCCTCGCCGTGCTGCGGCGGATGCCCATGCGTATCGGTGAACCGCATGATGTCCTCGAACCCGGCAATCAGTCGTTCTTCCTGCGCGGTGCGGCCGCCGGTCTTGATTGGCGCGACCTCAACACCCAACGCACGGAGCAGCTCTTCGTCGTCCATCTCAGACATTGCCAGCTCCGGCATTCTTCTGCGCGACATGTCGGGCCAGTGCGGCCATACCCTCGGCCATGCGCCGCTCCCAGGGCTCCTGCGCGTTGATGTCTGGTGCCCGCCCGCGTTCGGTCTTGAACTGCAGCGCCCGCATGGCCAGATCCTTGGCCTCCTCGTAGGGAATAGCCACGCGCTTGGCGGCGATGCTCGCCTGCACCTGGCGCAGGACCTTCTCGTCCATCGCTTTGGCCAATACGGCGTAAGCCGCATCAAACGGATTGATCCGGTCGATGAGGTCGATATCCAGGTCACGGACATTCACGAATTTGCGCACGCCGTCGATCAGCGCGGTGGTGCCCTGCTCGCCGCCTTCCGTGTCGATCGCCTTGGCCAGCATCTGCTTGGCTTGCTGGGTGACGTTCATCGCCGCGATCGCGTGCTGGCGGACGGCTTCCTGATCCTCGGTGCTGAGCTCCGGATACTTGTCGCGGACGATCTTGCCCATCGCCACCTGCGTCAACTCTTCGGGCAATGTGTTTTCCCGATCGAACAGGCCGCGTTCCACCGCCGATTTGTCCTGGATGAAGGTGGTCACGACCTCGTTCAGATCCTCGCGACAGATGCGCGCGGCTTCAGGTGATTGCGGCATCGCCAGGCCGTGGACTTCGACATGGACTTGACCGGTGGCGGCGTTGACGCCGACGTTGGTGCGCCCTTCCTGGTATCCGGTCTCCCCGTAATCGAACCCCTCCTTCTGACCGTTGTTCTTCGGGGTAAATTCGAACCGCGGCGCGAGTACCTGCTCCATCAGCAGGCTAGCCGCTATGGCTTTCAGGGTGTCGTTAACCGCATCGACCACCGCGGCCTCGTCAGCTGCCGGCTCGGCAATCAAGTTGGTGAAGCGCGAGCGTTCTTTGCCGGGGGCATCCCGGGTGGCGCGACCGATGATCTGGACGATCTCGGTGAGGCTGCTGCGGTAGCCGATGGTGAGCGCGTGTTCGCACCAGATCCAGTCGAACCCCTCCTTGGCCATCCCGAGCGCCAAAATGATGTCGACGTGGTCACGGTTGTTCTTCTGCGCCGGGTCCTTCAGCGCGGAGAGCACCTTCGTGCGGCGCGCTGCGTCCCCATCGTCGACCAGATCGGCGACCTTGATGACGCGACCATCCGGCAGCTCGATCATGTGAAAGCCGGTGGCCTCGTCGCGTCCCTTCCACGAGCCCAGGCGGTCCAAGATTTCTTCGACCTCCTTGTGCTTGTCCTTCAGGCTCTCGCGGCTGTTGACGTTGGGAATGTGGACGATGGTTTTCAGTGCGGGATCGAGCACCTTCATGATCGCGTCGAGGTAGCGACCGGTGTAGAAGAAGTAGCCGATATCCAGCGACTTGAGGTACTGGTAGCCGTTCAACTGCTCGTAGTAGGTGTAGGTCACCGTTTCGAACCGCGCCTCATCCTGGGGCGACAGCACCGCCACCGTGTCTCCACGAAAGTAAGATCCCGTCATCGCCACCATGTGGATCTGGTTGCGCCCTATGAGCTCGGTCAACTGGCTGCCCAGCTTGTTGTCGGGGTTGCTGCTCACGTGGTGGAACTCGTCCACCGCGATCAGACGGCCGTCAAACGCAGCCAGGCCGTACGCCTCGATGGCAAACCGGAACGTGGCGTGGGTGCATACCAGGATCGGATCGCTGCTGGCCAGGAATTCGCCCACCGCCTTGATCTTGGAGGTGGCGACCTTGCCGTTGTCCTCGCCCGGCGCGTTGCACAGGTTCCATTGCGGCCGCACAAACCAATCGAATTCAAAGCCGTATTCGGTCAGCTTTTCGTCGGCGAAACTGCTGCCGATGGAACGCTCCGGCACCACGATGATTGCTTGTGTCAGGCCCTGGTGGTGAAGCTTGTCCAGCGCGATGAACATCAGCGCCCGCGACTTGCCCGATGCCGGAGGGGATTTGATCAGCAGGTACTGCTCGCCCCTCTTGGCGTAGGCGCGCTCCTGCATCGGCCGCATGCCCAGCGCGTTCGTCCTGCTGCTGGCGCCGGTGCGGGCTGTGGTGATCGACACCGAGGGCACGGTGTACTGGTTGGTCGGGTTATCCGTGGTGCTCATCGCGTCCTGCTCCCCTTCTTCGGTTTGGCCGCGTGCTTGGTGTACAGATCGAACAATTTTTCCAGTCGCTCCGTATCGTTGCGAAAGCGTCGACCGATGTAGATCCGCTCCAGCACCTCGTCGTTGCGCTCGTGCGCCTGGCGCAGGTCGTCGGGCATGTCATCTGGGTCGTACAAGTCAGCTATGGTGGCCGGGTAATGCGCCTCGCGCGCTAGCAAGATGTCTTCGGCACAGCGGGTGAGGTCGGCTTTGTTCTGCTCTGTCAGCGTGGGAATGGGAAAGGTATTCCAACCCAGGGTGTTCGAGTAGGAAAAGTCGGTGCGCATGCGCACGCACACGGTCCCGATCCAAACCCAGTGCAGGCGCGATGCGATAAGAGCCAGGTTCCATAGTGGCGCATCGTACAGGGCGAAGTTTCGGTCTCCGACAATAGTGTCCTTGTCTTCCAACCCAATTGGCAGGTACTCACGATTTTCCGAGCTAACGCGCGCCACGACCAACGAAAAGTTCTTTGCTACGGATTGAATTTGCCTAAACCTGTGAGGAAATTTCGCCGCAGGTCGCGTTTCGGCGGCTTTGCTTTCAGCGCGCATCTTGGCGACGCCACCAATGCGGCGCTTCAGCTCAGGAATAGCCTCAGCAGCCAAGCGATCTCGATCCTCGATCCATAGACAGTAACGTTGTTCACCTCTAATAAATTCCTGAGCACCAAGAAAACGCTTAATAAAGCGAGAGGTTTCAGGCGAATCTCGCAACAACATCGCGCGCTCATCAGATGAAAGAAACAGGTTTCCTCCATCTGTCGGTTTATTACCCCACTCCATCAATCCCCTACTATCGCTTGGCTTGGAAATTGGCGAAACAATGATATCCATACCGCTGACGAGATAGGCATTGATGAAATCAGTCTGCCTTTCAATCGTCGCCCCATCACCAGTAGCTGAAAACAACCGGCGAACCACACCAGATTGATTCGATATCGCGACAATCGCCACGGTAACGCCAGCATTGTGACTAGCGAGGTTCGCCCACTTGAACGACGTATATGCAAATGCAATTTGGTGACCACCTGCGAAGATCAATGGCCAAAGAATCGAAACCTGCGATCCTTGGCAGATGGAATTGGTCGTTACGAAAGCTGCAGTGACCTTGGTCTTGGAACCGTAGTCTGCGGCCTTCATAAACCAGCCAGCTACATAGTCCAGAGACTTCCAGTTCTTTGTACGCTTAGCGAAGATAGCTTCCAGATCCGCCTTTTGCTCCTCGGTCTGCCATGTCGACCCAAGATACGGCGGGTTTCCGCAGATGTATGTCTCCCCACCCTCGTTCGCGAAATCAATTTCCGCTTGATCCAGCGGCGTGTTGAACAAATCATCACCAACCAACTTCACTGTTGTGCCTGTTGAAGGCCACAGCTCCAACCAGTCCAAACGCAAGGCGTTATCGCAGGTGATCCAGTTCTGCGAATCCAGCGGCAAGACAGCGGACAACGCTTCCTGTTGTCCGCGGTAGAGCACGTCACACTGGAACTCCGCGATAATGAGCGACAGGCGCGCGATCTCGGCTGGAAAATCGCGCAGCTCAATGCCGCGGAAGTTGGTCAGCGGGATGTCCGATTTGAGATGAGCCTCCCCGCGCCGATGATTGATCTGCGCTTCGATGGCGCGCATCTGCTTGTAGGCAATGACGAGAAAGTTGCCGGAGCCACACGCCGGATCGAACACGCGGATGCGCGCCAAGCGCCTGCGCAAGTTCAGCAGCTTGGCCTTGTTGTCGCCAGCCGCGTCCAGTTGCCCGCGCAGGTCGTCGAGGAACAGCGGATTGAGCACCTTCAGGATGTTCGGCACGCTGGTGTAGTGCATCCCAAGGGCGCCGCGCTCCTCGTCATCGGCGACCGCCTGGATCATCGAGCCGAAGATGTCGGGGTTGATTTCCTTCCAGTTCAAATCGCCAGCGCGCAGCAGGTACGCGCGCGCCGTGCGGGTGAAGCGCGGCACGTCGGTGTTGCCCGAGAACAAGCCGCCGTTGACGTACGGAAACTCCGCGGCCCACCGGGGCACCCGAGCCGCGGCTCGATCCTTGGCGGGGACGTTCATCGCCTCGAAGATCGTCTCCAGAACCTCGTGGGTGTTCGACCCGTCGCTCTCGCTCATCTTTTGCAGCGTCTGGGTGAAGAGGTCGGCGCCCTGGAAGATGTCGGTGTCTTCAGCGAAAAAACAGAATACGAGCCGGGCCATGAAGTGGTTCATGTCGTGTCGGCGCGCTTCCTTGGCCCAGTCCGTGTTCTCACGCAGCAGCTCGACGTAAAGTTTGTTGAGGCGCCCCGTCGCGCGCACGTCGATCGGGTTGTCCTTGATCTCCTTGACGGTGGAGATGCCGGCGAGCGGCAGGAAGAATCCGAAATGATCCGGGAAATTCGTAAAGTCACAGGCGATGTGCTCGCCGCTGGTCAGATCCTCCGCCTCAAGCCACGCCCCATCGGTGGCCAGGATGATCTTGGCCTTGGCCTGGGCGGTCTTGGGGCTGGCCTTGAGCAGATTCAGCGTGGCGCCCATGGCGCCGGGCGCGCAGACGGCCAGGTGAATGTTGCTGCGCTGGAGCACGCCCCCGGCAACGTCGGAGGCGTTGCTGTCGCCCTTGCGCAACCGCTTGAGAGTGGTCTCCTTGTTGCCCAAGGCTGCCAGAAAGGCGTAGGGGAATTCGGTCCCGTCAAATGGCTCCAGCGCCAGGGCCGACAGGGCCTCTTCAATCTCAACGGCGTTCATGTGCGCTTGTTCTGATCCATCGCCCGGATTATGACGGTTCGCGCGGGCGATCAACCATCTCGAAATGCATCAGCTACTGCGACGCTTTGCCGTCCCAAGCTTCTTTCGGGCTGCGGGTTCGGTGCGGCCGTCCTGGAACCAACCGACTGACCGCAAATAACGGAAAATCGCTTTCGCTTGGCATGCCTTACCGCTGTTACATCACCCATCACCATCAGCTTTTCTTGCCAGCGGTTTGGGCTGTTTGCCGTCTCTACCCTCCTTTGGTCGCTGGTCTGTCCACTCGGCTTTTCTCACCCCATTCCACACCATCAGCTCTTTCCGGTGTCAGGTGAGGATCTCTTGATTTCTGATCCACGCCTGGTTGCGCACGATGTTCTCATTCGTCGTCATCCGGTGCGTCTTCGTCGACCAGATCGATCGGTGACGGATCGCTGAGCAAGCGCACGATCGGTGTCTTGATCCCGGTGGGCGAGTCTATGTTCATGAAGATGGGATACGGATGCTCGTCATCGATGTCGTCACCCTCGACCCCTGTCAAGTTCCACCAACGCACCGGATGCTCTTCGAACACCACCAGCGCCTCGGGCGGCATCGTCGACAACATCAGGCTGAGCTGCGCAACGGTCAAGCTGGGCCCCTGCCTTGCCGCCAACGTGCCCGTACCCGGTGCCTCGGTGGCGGCCTCGGCGTGACGTGCGGTCGCTTCGACAGGTGCCACCTCCAGGGTGAGGTCTTGCGCATCCAGGCGCCGCATGGCGTAACGCGCGAGTGATATCACCAGCTGGCTGACCGCTCCCAGGCCGTCATGCACCAGTCGTTGGTGCACCTCCGGCGGCAACGCGATCTGGGTCAGCTGCGCATCCACCCGTGGCTGGCGTTCCACCTGGGTCACCACCCAGTGCTCCGTGCGCGGCCACGTGTCCAGCCGAGCGTTCGGCCACAGGTCGTCCGTTCGGCGCACCCACTCTCGCCGTTGTACTCCTTGCAGGCCATCGGGAATTTGCCGTGCCACGTCCAGCGAGCGTGGTGGCGGCCCCGGGTGGACCGTCGCGCGCAGCGTGAGCTGTTCCGCATCCAGCCAGCTCAGCGCCTGCCGGACCAGCGCCACCATCACCTGGTTGCTGCTGCCCAGGCATTCATAGCGCAGCCGGTGATAGAGCTCCTGTGGTATCGCGATCTGGAACGGCAGGTGCCCGGCGCGCGGCGGGCGCCCGCTGACGACCACCGCAAAGTGCTCGTCCCGGCGCCGAAGGCGCAGGGACGGCAAGGCGGAAGACGATTCCGCTGCCACCGCACCGCCCTGCCCTTGATCACTTGTTGCCATGGATCACCCCATCAATGCCATCACACCTATTAACGCAAGTCTAACCTTCTCCGGCGGCGCTCACTGAATGGCCCCTATCTAGTGTACACTCACTGATTGCGTTGATTGTATTCTTAGCATTAAGATCAAGGTACCGCGGAGCAGACAGCCATGGCCACGAATCCCGAAAGCCCGGAAGACGAACAACCACGGCCCGCACCACCGGCGACCCACGAACAGGCCGCCCTGCTGCGTACGCAAGGACGCCGTGAGCTGGTCGTGGCCCAGGAGTTGGCGGCGTTGAAGGAACGCACGCGAGCCGCCGGCCTCTCTTCCAAGGAGCGTGAATGCCTGAAGAACGCCCACAAGGCGCTGATCCAGGCACCGGCCGGCTGGCGACGTCAGGTGCGGGTGTGCCAGCAGTTCGTTCCCCGGCTAGCCCGTCTACGCGCGCAGTTTCCGCACTTCGCCCAGGTGATCGCGGCCATCGAGGGCACGGTGCATCTGGCCTGTTACGGCAATCGGGTGGTGGCCATGCCGCCGATGTTGCTGGTCGGGCCGGCGGGTGTCGGCAAGACCTACTTCGCGGCCCGGCTGGCCGCCACGCTGCGCCTGCCGTATGAGGAAATTCATATGGAGAACACCAGCGCCGGCTGGATCCTGGCGGGCAGCGACGCCACATGGGCGGAGGGCCGGCCCGGTCGTATCTACGACGTGATGGCGCACGGACATTACGCCAATCCGCTGGTCCTCCTGGACGAGATCGACAAGGTCAGCATGGACGCCCGCTATAACCCGATGGGACCGATTTACGGGTTGCTGGAAGGGCACACGGCGGCGCGCTTTCGCGATGAATACATGCGGGTCGCGATGGACGTCAGTGGCATCAATTGGATGTTGACCGCCAACGCGTTGGATACGGTGCCGCTGCCCATCCGCAGTCGCACGCGCATCTATACGATCCCGGAACCGAACTTCCGCCAGCGCCGGGCCATCGTTGGCCAGATGTATCACCTCCTGCGCGCAAAGCACGACTGGGGGCGGCGCTTCGATCCTGTGCTCGACGACGACGTGGCCGACTTCCTGGCCGAAGCCCCCGGCTCCACCCGCGATGTGCGCGCGACGCTGATGCGCGCGTTCGAGCGCGCCAGTGTCCGCGGGGGACAGGCGCTGCAGCGTGGCGATGTGGTGGAACCGGACGATCGCGTGTGGGCATCGGGCATCGACCTGCGCTCGGTCGCTGTGCTGGGCCACGCCTGAGCATCGCCCTGCCCCGACGGCGGGGCGACTTATACAACAACACGCCTTTTTGTTGTCCAACCGCGAGGACCTACCATGAAATTGCTGTATTGCCCCACCTGCCAGGATGCCCACAAGCTGTCCCAGGCCGGCACTTACTGTGCATGCGGCGCCTCGTGGGGGCGCTATCTGTCCGATGACCTGCATGCCCAGATCAGCGGTGAGGCGGTGCCGCTGGGATTCGCCAACGGCTCGCTCCACGAGGCCTTGCGAGCTCGCCCGGCCTTCGGCATGGGGGCGATCTTCACCGCCTTCGTGATCCCCGAGCGCTGCCCGACGATCCAGGTGGTGCCCCATCAGGACCGCTCGACGACGCAGCGCACCGGGTCATGACGCGCGCGACGCCAGCCGGTGTCGGGGGCGGTCCCGCTGGCGCCGCCACCACTCGGCGGACCACGACACCGTTCGTTATGCGGGGCCATCCGATGACTGACCTGTTCCTCGACTGCGAATGGGCCGACGTGCTGGCCGGGGAGCTGGTCTCGATCGGCCTGGTGTCGCTGGACACGAGCGCCGTGTTCTATGCCGAGCGCGACCCGCTCCCGGCCGATCCGACTCCGTGGGTGGCCGCCATGGTGTATCCCCTGCTGGAACGCGGCGCGCATGCCCTGACCGATGGGGCGATGACCCGTGCCCTGCGCGAATTTCTGGCTGCGATCAAGCGACCGCGCCTCTTCTTCGACTGCGCGACCGATCGGGTGCTCTGCCAGCGCGTGCTGGACGGCCATGACCTGCCGCGCCCCCGCGATCTCGGTGCGATGCCGCGTGCGCTGCGGTGGCAACAGCTCACCGACACCGGACCGGCGCTGGAACGGTGGTGGCAGTTGCAGGCCCCGGCAGGACCACCGCGACATCACGCCTTGAACGACGCCAGAGCGCTGCGCGCGGCCTGGCTCACCTTGTGGGGCCTGTAGGAGACGACGATGGATGATCCACTTGGCAGCTACTCGGACGGGCGGACCGTGGCGCCCATGGCGCACTGCCCGCGGTGCGGCAGCGCGCCGTTGCGCTCACGCGACGCGCCGGGCGGATTGGAAATTGCGTGTGCCACCACCGGCCTGTGTGGCCATCGGGTGGTCCTAACCTCCGACGCCTGGGCGGCCGAAGGTTTTGTTCCATGGATCCGCTCGCGGCGGTCGCCGAGGGAGGATTGAATGATCCTCTATCTGGATTTTGATGGCGTGCTGCACCCGGATGATGTCTATCTCGATCACCGCAACCGGCCGACCCTGCGCGGGTTCGGCGAGCTGTTCCAGTACGCCGGCCGATTGGAACAGATCCTCGCGCCCTACCCGGCGGTGCAGATCGTCCTGTCGACCAGTTGGGTGCGCATCAAGGGCTTTGATCGCAGTTGTCGCCGTTTGCCGCCTGGGCTGCGCCAACGGGTCATCGGAGCGACCTGGCACAGCCACATGAAGCGCGACCGTGAAGCCAGCGACGTGTGGATCAACGACACCCCGCGCTACGAGCAGATCCTCCATGACGTGCGGCGGCGCCGCCTCGCTGAGTGGACGGCGCTGGACGACGATGACCTCGGCTGGCCTCCCGCCGCCAAGCGCCACCTCATCGCGTGCGACCCGACGCTGGGGCTGAGCGAACCCCGCGTGCAGCTGGCGCTGAAACATCGGTTGCTCACCGGCAAGGCTGTGTAGCCACGGACTGGCCGCCCCTCATCAACGCACGACTCTCGAACTTTGAGCCCCACCCACCACGGAAATGCGAACCATGGATCCTGAATTGACCGCCCTCCTATGCCGCGATTTTCCGACGCTGTACGGCGCGGAATTCGCGTTTGCCTGCCCGGACAGCTGGTTGGATCTGCTGCACAAGCTCAGCAGCGCCCTGGTCAACCATGCCCACCGCGCGGGACTGGCCTTGGTCGTCACCGACGTCAAGGAAAAGCATGGGGCGTTGCGCTTCTATGCCGACGGGACCGACGCCGAGGCGGATCGTTTGATCGATGAAGCCGAGCTCGCTTCGGAGAACCAGTGACAACGCGCGGCCGCCGTGCGGCCGCGTCCGGCCAGCGGACAGAAATGGGTGTCATCGACGGCGCCCCCGAAAACGCCGTGGCCCATGCCGATGCGATGGACCCACTCCCAGCGCTGCATGATTCACAGACCCTGCACTGGGCCTACCGCGAGTTCGCGAAGATCGAACCACCTCGGGCCACCTTTGGCATGCCCCTGACTATCCCGAAGATCACGCCATGATGGGACAAAAGCTACCGCACGCCCTGTTCCTGGACACCGAATGGGCCGATGACGACGGGCGCACGTTGGTCTCGTTGGCGCTGGTCCACGGTGGACCGTATGGCCTGTTCAATGGCGAGGATGTCGCCCCGTTCTACGCCGAACGCGCCGTGCTTCCCCGCCCGAATGCTTTTGTGAAAAGTGTGGTGTATCCCGCGCTGGATCGCGGGGAATCGGCTATCCCCGATGAGGTGTTTTCGCGCACCCTCGCCGCCTACATCGAGGGCTGCAGGAACATCGACACCGACGCGCCTCCCATCATCATCGCGACCCATGCGAACGACTTCACGCTGCTTCGCGCCACGTTGGCGCTCACGGGACAAACGCCGCCTTATCGCGAGGAACTCCGGTTTGCCGAAAGTCTGCTGGACCTCATCCGCGTGGCGTTCGCGAAAGATCCGGCCTTGGCGAAGCGCCGGCATCACGCGCTGGTCGACGCACAGGTTTTGAGGTCGGTGTATCGCGAGTGGTTCAAGATCGGCAAACCGCGCGCAACCCACAGCACACTCTTCCATCACTACGACCAGAACGACGGCGGGCGCGACTTCGCCGTAGGTGACATCCATGGCCACTTTCCGGCGCTGGAACGCCTGTTAACGCGGGTCCATTTCGACCGCGCCCGCGATCGGCTGTTCTCCGTCGGCGACCTGATCGATCGCGGCCCGGAATCGGCGCGCTTCGTCGAGTACGTCGCCGAACCCTGGTTCCACGCAGTCCGCGGCAATCACGAACAAATGATGATTGATGCCGCGTGCTGGCCGGACGAGTGGGACATGTGGCGGGACAACGGCGGGCGCTGGGCGACCGACTTTGCAAGCCCGACGATGATCGACACCCTGCGAGATCATGCGGACCGGCTGCCTTTCGGCATCGAAGTAGCGACGCCGGCCGGGCTGGTTGGTTTGATCCACGCGGGTCTTCCGTACAAGACGTGGGGGGAGTTTCGCGAAGATGTGCATCAGACCGGCAGGGAACACGATCCCGCGCCGGTGATGCTTGGACACGCTCAGCGACCCTCGCCCTATTTCCATGCGCCCCTCGCACCTTGGTGGTCGCAGGTGTTGTATTCCCGCAGCGCCGCCAGCGTGCTGATCAAACGCGGTTATCTGGACGTGTTGAGTGCGTATGACGTGCGCATGCTGCAAACCCCAGACCTTCACGCCCTCGTGAGCGGCCACACGCCGGCGCTGGGGAAAGGCGTGCTGCACGGCGGCAACACCTGGTTGATTGATACCGGCGCCGGCCGCACCCAAGCAGGCGCGGCGCTGACCGTGCTGGATCTGCAGACCTACCAAGCCATCAGTGAGCCCACATGGCCCGTATCCGGGCCATGAACCGACAGGTTCTTGGCAGCTATTCGGATGGGTGTGGATTTCGATCAAACCTGCGGGTTCCGCCGTCTCATCATGGGCGGAAAGTGCATACGCCTCCCGAGGCAGTCCACACACGTAAACGCGCACCGGGGATCTACCTGCTGGCGACGCTGGCTGAAATCGCGGCCCTGGAGTCTCGACAGGTTGGCATTGCGGTATCCCGCTGCAGGGCGCGATTGCCTCCTGCGCCCCACGCTCCCACGCACGTCCCGGAGAAATCCCATGATTCGCACCAGCCAGACCCACCTGCTGCACATTGCCACGCTGCCCATGGGAAACGAGGGCGGCGCCGCCGGCGTGACCTTGGCACCGGGAAAGCACCAGGCCCAAGCGATGACCGGCAGCTGGGCGCGCGATCTCGACACCGACCTCGAAGCAATCAAGGCATGGGGTGCGACCCATCTGGTCACGCTGCTGGAACCTTGGGAGCTCGATACCCTTCGCATTCCCGATCTGCCGGAGCGTGCTCTC
>Ga0307375_10001853_pt1 | contig 22381 bp, 19 predicted proteins | sample TR1MG_FD_202531 | JGI IMG/M metagenome (GOLD analysis project Ga0307375, IMG submission 202531) | Soil microbial communities from Risofladan, Vaasa, Finland - TR-1 | ecosystem: Environmental > Terrestrial > Soil > Coastal area > Acid sulfate soil | place: Finland: Risofladan, Vaasa | collected...
TCCTGCTGGAGGCGGCGCACGTGCAGGCCCTTCGCGCGGGAGAGCGGGCGGTCGCTCCCCGGCATGTCCAGGCCGCGCTGTCGGGCTGGGTCGGCAACGACTGGACCTCGGCAGCGGAGTACTCCACGCTCTCGTCCCTCATCACGGCGCGCCACGCGGACGCCTGGCCCTGGGTGGCCGCGACGCGACTCGGCGAGACGTACGAGATACCGGCGTATCTCCGGTCCTACCTGACCAGCGCCGGCGAGCTCGACGTGGCCCGCATGCGCGACAGGGTGGGGGAACTGAGCAGCAGCCGTGTCTTCAGCTGACCCGGCCGCCGAGCCAGTGACCGGCCGCCAGCCGTTCGGCCCGGCTGAGCTCGGGCAAGGCCACCCCGACCGCGGCTGGATCGCGGATGTCCGCGAGGCGCTGGACCGGTGGGCCGGCGCTGCCCCCAGCTCACCGACGAGCTCCGTGCTGGGCGGCGGAGCCATCACGGCGGCCGAGGCTGCCTTCAGCGATCTGCATGACGGGCGGCCGGCCCTGCTCCTGCCCTCGGCCAGCTATGCGCTGCGCGTCGGGCTGCAGGTCCTGGGGGTCACGGTCGGTGACGAGGTCATCTGCGCCGCGATCGACTGGCCCTCCGGGCTCGCGGCTATCGCCAGCCTGGGCGCCGCTCCCGTCCCCGTCGCGGTGGATCCGGAAACGCTGACCCTGGACCCCGGAGCCGCCGCCGCCGCGCGGACGCCGCGGACCCGTGCGATCGTCGCCTGCCACCTCCACGGCATCTGCGCTGACGTTCCCGCCATCCGCCGCCTCCTGCCGGGCGTGGCGGTACTGGAAGATGCCGCCCAGGCCTTCGGCTCCCGCATCGACGGACGCCTGGCGGGCACCCTGGGCGACGCCGCAGTGCTGAGCCTCGGGCCGGGAAAGCAGATCGACGCGGGAGAAGGAGGTGTCCTGCTGTGCGATCGGATCACCCGCCACGAGCAGGCCATCGCGACCGCATGCCATCCGCTGCGCCAACTGCTGACGGGCATGCCGGACGCTGATCCCGCGGCCCTGGCCATCAGGCCGCACCCGATGACTGCCGTCCTCGCCTTGCACCGGCTGGCGCGATGGTCGCCGGCCGCGGCGCAGTCGGCTCACGCGGAAACGACGCGGCGCCTGGCCGGGGACGGGCGTGTCCGCCTCCTCGGGGACCGCGGGCGTCACGAGAGCAGTAACGCTCACGTGCCCGTGCTGCTCAGCGCGGACGCGACCACAGCGCCGCCCCCCGGCGTGCGCTGGTCGCGATCAGGAGCGCAGATACTGCCCGGCCTGACGGCCAACGACCATGAGCTCGCCACGCGCCTGCTGGCCCGGGTCCGGCTGGCCGGAGTCCGGCTGGCCGGAGTCCGGAGATCTGGGCTGCCTACGTCCATGTCGGCGCTTAAGCCGCCCGTTAAGGCGGCCCGTTAAGGCGGCCCACCCCGCGGGCACCTGGCCGGGGGGCTAGCGGAAAGGCCCTACTGGCGTGCTCGGCGTGCCGACCAGATCTACCCGCTGAACAGTCCGGTGTCGGCCTTGGCGGCGTCGATGCCTGGTCAACCCGCGCGTGCCCAAGTCCGCCCCGCCGTGGGTGTCCACCATGGTCGGGACTATCTTCGCGCAGCCCGGCGCAACCTCCGTCCGCGCTCAGCACGCCCAGTGGTCACCGCCTTGGAGGCAGAGCGCCCGGCCGTCGCCGTACACCTGCCAGATCCGGCGCCAGGCGCTCAGCAACAACCCGGAACGCCTGAATAAGAAAATCCGCCGCCCTGGGTGTCGGGCAGGCCGTAAGCGGATACCGGTTCCGTTCGGCACACCAGGAAAGGTAGCAGCGCAGGTCGGATGTGGTGTGATCGCGTACGCGGGGGCGATGCTGCCGCACGCGTTCCGGGACCGGATCGGCGCCGGGGAGGTCCTTTCCGCCGCGGTCCCGCCCGGCCTGGCCCGCGCCCGCTACGACGACCTCGCGCCGCTGACCGTCACCTCAGCCGCGCTCGCCCTCGGCGTGTCCTCCGCCGAGGGCACCAGGCACCTGGCCAGGGGCCACGCCGGGGTCATCGCCGGGACCGCCGCCCTGCCGGAGCCGCGGGCCCCGCGGCCCCGCCTCGCCGTCATCGCGGACGGCCGCGACCCGATCGCCCCGCAGCGCCAGCTGGCCGCCGCGATGCTCGCCGCCGGCGCCCCCGCCCTGCACGTCTGCTACGTCGACGACCACTTCGTCCCCCGCGAGGGCGCCAGGCCCGTCCCGGAGGGCTGGAACGCCAGGCGCCGCCACGCCCGGCCGGGCCGCGCTGGCACCGTGGTCACCGGCTACCGCGGCCGGGCGGCGTGCTTCGCTGACGGCGACCCCTCCGGCCTGGCCGCCGCCGGGCAGAACCTCGCCTCCATCATCCACGGCACCTCCGGCGTCACCGGCGCCGCCGCCGCGAACAAGGCCATCCCCGCCGTTGGTCTCCGAGGATGCCCGGGTCAGTGACCTGCGGGCGCACGGATCCGCTGGCGGCACGGTGGCGGCACGGTGGCGGCTGCAGACCGCTGGTCTGACCTTGACGTGCTGGTCACCGCCACCGAACCCATCGGGGCGGCAGAGAGCCTCGCGCGCCGGATCGGCGATCGCGTGGCGCCCGTGTTCGAGGCAAGCCGCAGCGGGAGTGCGTCCGGCTACTGCGTGCGGCTGGTGCTGGCGGACCTGCGCGGATAGACATCTCCGCAGTGCCCGCAGAACCCTCGGACGGCACCGGGCAGGCCCTAGAACCTGGGCAGCACCAAGAGCCCAGTGAGGCAATAGCCGAGACGCCGGCCCTCTTCCGCTTTGAGGCGGTTCTCGCTGCGGTCAAGGCAGCGCGGGGCGATGTCCTCATCGGCGCTCACCTCACGCTGCAGTTGGCCCGGCACGTCCTCGTGATCGCCATGCTGCTCCGCGACCGCGACGCCGGGACAAATCACCATCGTCATGGGGGCAGCCGCTGGGACCAGTGGGCGGCCCGGCTCGCCGCCGCGCCCGCCCCGTACAGCCGGGCGGGGATCACCGCGGCCATCCGCTTCTACGCCAGCATGCTCGACGAGATCCTGGCCTGCTGGGATCCTGAGGCGCGTCTGGACAAGCAGCCCGCTGCTTGACCTGCTGAGCGCGCTCGACCTCTACGGGGTCGATGAAGCGTCAGCCAGCCTTCCCGGAACTCCGCAGACAGGGGCGGAGTGATTTCAGCGCACGGGACGGCCCGCTTCCGGCAGCACCGCAGCGGATGAGAAGGCTACGGTAGTTCCTTGCGCATTAGCGTCAGCATCGTCTCGTAGCGGGTGACCGTTCCGTCGGCGGCCTCCTGGTCCCAGGAATCAGGCTCGCTGCCGTAGGCTGCGCAGCCGAGTTTCTCGTAGAGCGAGCGTGCTCGCGGGTTGCTGTCCTCAACGCCCAGTTCGGCCAGGTGCAGCCCGCGGGCGCGGATCCGTTGCTCGGCGGCCCGGATGAGGACGGTGCCGATGCCGCACGACTGCAGCGCTGGGTGGACTTCCAGCATCCATATCGTGCCCGCGCCGGAGGTCTTGGCGTAATCGATCCCGCCAAGTCCCACTGGCAGGCCCGACGGCGGGCATGCCGTTAGGTACTCGACCTCGCCGCATCGCGTGCGTTCAAGCGCTCGCGCGATGGCCGCAAGGCGGGTAGCCCTTCCCGACCAGGCACACGACGGCAGATCGCCAGGTTCGAGGTCGCGGACTGCCAGATGTATCACGATCTCAGGCATGGGCACCATCGTCTACGGACCACCTGGCAGATGGCCACATGTTTTCTCCCTCTTGCCACGTGCCCGAAGGCCCAGCCTCTCAGCGGGGATGACGAGAGTCGCGCAACCCTTCGGCAGGCGGGCTGGTGCGCTGGGTAATGGGCTGGGAGGCTGCTATCTCAAGTGGGCACCCAGTTCCTGGCTGAGCGCCGCCAGCGTGCGGGTCCGGATCACGCCGATCTCTTCGGCGGTCAGCGTGGCCTCAGTCGGCCGCACGACCAACCGCAGGGTCAGTGACCGGTGCCCGTCCGGTACCCAGGATCCCCGGTACTCATCAACGTAGCTGACCTCGCTGATGAGCTTGTCGACTCCGCTAGCTACTCGCTCCACGGCCGCCCATGGCACGTCATCGGAAACGACCACGGACAGGTCGAAGCCCGTCTCCGGCAGCTCCGGAACGCCCTCGAACCTATTCTCCCGGGAGCGGTGCACATCGAGGTGCTGCAGGTCAATCTCGGCGTATGCGATCTGGACGTCCTCGATGCCTGCTAGCCGCCTGGTGCGGGGCGTGAGCAGCGCGAGCGTGCCGACCCGGCGGTCGCCTGCGCAGAGCCCGAGCCGGGCGGACGGGTCGGCCCAGACAGCGTCGGCCTCATCGTCGAAGGACAGGTCCACGACGTGGCAGTAGCGGCGCATCGCCGAGATGATTCCCTTGGCACGCCGGAACAGCTCGACGCCGTCGCCGCCTGCTAGCGCCACGCCGAGCAGTTGTCGCTGCTCCGGCATGGCCTCATACCTTCCCCGGTAGGACTCCCACTTCGCGGAGCTGAAGACCGTGCCAACCTCGAAGATGCCGAGGGCGGGGCGGTACCGCAGGTTCGACGCGATTGCCTCCAGCAGGTTCGGCAGCAGGGACGGGCGCAGCGAGTTGCGGTCAGGGGCGGATGCGCCGTCGAAAAGGACGGTCTGCCCCTTGCCGAAGCCGGCGGCGGCGAGCAGGTGGTCAGTGGTCCAGGGGTAGGTGATCACCTCTTGCAGGGCCGCCCGCAGTGCGAGCTGCTCGCGCACCTCGCGGTCGATGCCGCGGCGGTTGAGCGACCGGACGGAGTGCAGCGTCACGGACGTCTCGGCTACCGCCAGCCGGTCATAGCCGTAGATGCGGGCGACCTCTTCCACGATGTCCTGCGGCAGCGATACGTCGCCGGTGGACCGCCAGGTTGGCACCGTGATGCGGAAGCGGTCATCGTGCTGGTGCGTGGTGAACCCGAGCGCGCGCAGGGTGGAGTGGACCGTCTTGTCGCCTAGGTCCTCGCCGATCCGGTCGATCAGGAACTTCCGGTCAACCTCGACCTGCGCGTTCCCTGTGACCTGCCCGAGCACGTCCTGCATGCCGTCGGCCACCGCACCCGGCGCGACCTGGGGCAGCAGGTGCAGGAACAGACCGACCGCGAGGTCCACCCGCTGGGTGTCCAGGCCCTTCTCATACCGTGCCGAGGCATCGGTCCGCACCCCAAGCTTCTGGCTGGCGCGGCGGATGACCTGCGGCCGGAAGCTCGCCGCCTCAAGCACGAAGCGCCGGGATCCTGGGTGCAGCGCGGTGCTGTCCCCGCCCATGACACCGGCTGCCGCGACGATCTCCCGGGCGTCGTGGATCACGGGGAGTCCCGCGCCGAACTTCGCGGGCTCCCCGTTCAGCAGCTTCACCTCGCCCGGCTCGGTGGCGAGCCCGGCCGACAACGGCAGCGACAGCTGGCCGGCGTCGTAGACATGGGTGGGCTGCCCGGTCGTGAACATCACGTAATTGGACAGGTCCACCAGCGGGTGCACGGGCACCTCGCCGATCCGGGTCAGCCGGCCGCGCATCCAGTCCGGGGTGGCGTACGCCTCCGCGCCGAACGCGACGGCCGCGAACCGAGGGCACAGGTCCGGGTCCGCCGATCCGACCAGGCCCTCCATGGCGACCGGGCGGGCAGCGGCGTGCAGCAGCCGAAGCGGCAGGCCGTAGATGGCGGCGAACTCCCGGGCGATGCCATAGTGGCCCCACAGGTCGGGGCGGTTCGTCAGGGACTTGTTGTCAATCTCCAGGATCGAGTCACCATCGACGGGCAGGATGTCCTCGACCTCGACGGTCTTGAGGGTGAGCTGGTGCGCCAGCTCTTTGATGCTCACCCCGGCGGGCAGGTCGATGTAGTCCGATAGCCATTCGAGTGAAACCTTCACGGACGGACTCCCTAGGCGAACTGGCTGAGGAAACGGAGGCCGGCGCTGTGCATGAGCCGGACGTCATCGATGCCGTACCTCATCATGACCAGGCGGTCGAGTCCGACGTTGACGTAGAAGCCGGTCCACCGGTCCGGGTCAAGGCCGCCGGCCCGCAGGACGTTGGGGTGCGGGGCGCCGCCGGGCATGATCTCCAGCCACCCGACCTGCCGGCACGTGCGGCAGCCGCGGCCGGAGCACACCTGGCACTGCATGTCGATCTCGAAGCCCGGCTCGACGAACGGGAAGAACCCGGTGCGCATCCTGGTCGTCACCGGGTGCCCGAACGTCGTGTCGAGGATCGTGTCGACCAGGAACTTCCCGGCGGTCAGCGGCACCTTCTCGTCAACCAGCAGCACCTCGTACTGGTAGAACGCGCGCTCGTGGCGGGCGTCGGCGGTCTCGTTGCGGTACACCCGCCCCGGGTAGACGAACCGGAACGGCGGCTCGTGCTCTCGCATGTACCGGACGCTGGCACCGGTCAGGTGCGGGCGCAGCGCCAGCCGGTCGCCCGCTTCCCGTCCCTCCATGCCGGCGAGCCAGAAAGTGTCCATGCTCTCCCGGGCCGGGTGCCCCGGCGGGAAGTTCAGGTTGTCGAACTCGTACAGCTCCGAGCTGACCTCGGGACCGGCGTAAAGGTCGAAGTTCAGCGCGGCGAAGGCGTCGTTGAGGTCGTACATCAGCTGGATCGTCGGGTGCAGCCCGCCAGGGCCGACGGGGAGGCCCGGCACGGTGACGTCGAGCGGCCTCGGCAGGGCCGGCTCGGTGTCGAGCAGCTCCTGCTCACGCGCCTCGATGGCGGCGGTGACGGCCTGCTGCGCCTCGTGGATCGCCGCGCCGACCGTGCGCCGCTCATCAGGGGGAAGCGCGCCGACGCCGCGCCTCAGCCCGGGCAGCGTTCCTGACTTGCCCAGCACCTCCCGGCGCACGCCGTCCAGGCCGGCCACGGTGGCCGCAGACCGAATACGTGCAAGCGCCTCCTCGCGGATATCGGAGACATGAGGCGGCAGCGTTGTGCTCATCGGTATGTTCTCAATCTCGGGAATCGTACCCGGTATCTGGGTTGCCGACCGGAAGGCCACCCGGCCAGTGGGCAATCAGAAACCCCGGGACCAGCCACGGGCCGACTTCGCAGCGAGGAAAGGAACCCTCAGCTCAGCGCACACGGCCCGCCGGCAACCCGGGGGCTGGTAAATCGGAACGCGCGGTGAGACACGCGTTCATCTTGCCATGCCCGGACGAGCCTTGCAAAACGGAACCCGTAATAGGGAAGGCTCCGCATGGCCCACGATAGTCATCGGCTGCGCAAGCTCAGCAGCGAGCGCGCGAACGCTGGTGTCAGGGCCTCGATGTCGTGTTCCCGCTGGAAATATCTGTGGGCGTTGGCTGACTGCCGCTCCCACGTTTGCCTGTCGTCTAGGAGGCGGTCGAGTTGCCTGGCGAGCAGTGCTGTATCTCCGCCGGCGTAGGCGCCGAAGTCTGACGTCTGCAGGATGCCGTCCGGGTTGACCTCCAGCGACAGGACCGGCGTGCCGACGCGGGCCGCCTGGACGAAGGTATTCGGGAAGCCCTCCGCCGTCGAGGAGTTGACGAAGACTCGCGCGTGGCGGAAGAGGCCCTCGGTGTCGGCGAACGGGACGAACCCGAGGAACTGCACGTTGGGCAGTCGGCTGGCGCGCTCCGTGACCGAGTCGTATAGCGCGCGGGCACCCTCGTACGCGGGGCAGGCCATCGCGAAGGGGAGGTCGGGGCGGCCCTCGGCCAGGTCCAGGAAGGCCATGGGCCGCTTCCAGTCCAGGCACCGTCCGACCCAGAGCACATGCTCACGCTGCCCGGCGGTGACACCCGTCGCGGCCGGGTAGACCGTTCGCTGGACCGTGCTGGCAACCTCGTGGTGGCGCTCCAGTTGACGGCGCTGGAAGTCCGACTGGGCGTAGACGAGGTCGGCGCGGCGCAGTGCGGAGAAGTAGTAAGCCCCGGCGAGGTACTGTCGGCCGCGCTGGTGGTGGCGGTCGCAGTCCCAGTCGTGCGCGGCCATGAACGCGAAGCGGCGGCGGGCCAGCCGGCAGTGGAGCGCGACGTCGCCCGTCAGCACGGCCGCGCCCCGCTGGAGGTATACGTCCGCGTCCGCCTGGCGCATGGCTGCCAGGTACGCGGGCGACGGGACCGGGATCCGGTCCCGGATCTGGGCGAAGTGCCGACTCTCTCGGGGGACGGTAATCATCTCGACGCCCTCACGGACAGGCTCGGCCCCAGTGTCCGGGCGCTCTACGATCATCGAGACGGCGAACTCGGTCCTCGCTGCCAGCGCTCTGGCCAGGTAGTAAAGCTGTACCTCGGCCCCGGCGAATATCTTGGACGCCCGCGCGGCGGGATCGAACAGCTCGTAGCCAAACGGGTTGAGGATACACAGGCGCGTCGGCCGCGCTGTCATGAGGCCTGGACCCGCGCGGCGTCGAGGACGCTGGTGAGGAGGCTCGCGCATCGCTCTGGCCGGTAGTTGGCCCACGCGTACTCGAAGCCGATCCGACCGACCTCACTTCGGACGACGGGGTCTGCGAGCCGGGCCAGGCGGTCGCCGACATCCCCAGGGCGGCAGGCCAGCCAGTCCAGCCCGAGCCCGGCGAGCACCTCAAGGTAGGCGGGGCTCGGCGACACGATTGACGGCACGCCCAGCGACATGGCCATGATCAGCCTGTTGTTGTCCTTCAACGGGGCTTCTTGCTTCCCGTGCGCGAGGACGAAGACGTCCGCGGGCAGCAGGTCCGCGACGAACGCGCCAAGGTTGAACGGCACTAGCCGCAGCCCGGGCAACTCGCCAGCGGCGTCGGGCGGCCCGATGACGTACGTGTCGATGGACGCCGGGACTGCGGCCAGGTAGGGCACCGTGTTGCGCAGGCTTACCCGGTTCCCGAACGACGCGACCCTGGCCACATCCCGCGGCGGCGGGCGCAGGCCCGGCCGGGCTGACTCGCCGGCCAGGTCGATCATGCACGGCAGGACGACGGGCTCGGTCCTCACGTGCCGGCTCAGCGCGCTGGCCCGCCCCTGGCTGTCGACCGTCACGGTGGTGGCAAGGTCGCACATTGCTTCCTCGGCCATGCCGGGCCAGGTGCCGAAGTCGTCGTCGATGTCGTACACGACGGGCACGCCAGCGTCTGCCGCCCGTCGGCAGAAGTCCACGACCGCGGGACGGGCGTCCTTCTGCACGTACACCACGTCGAACTGGCCGGGGCCGTGGCGGTGCAGGTCCGCGTCGCCGCCGGGGCTCGCGATGGTAGCCGCGAACCGGCCGGGCAGCCTGGCCACGAGGTCGTACAGCCGGATCCGGCTGGATGCCGTCTCCCGGCCCGCGATCGGCACGGCGAGCAGGCGCACGGCACCAGAGACTGCGGCCATCACCAGCCGTCGCGGATGGTCTCGGCGATGTGCTCGCGGTCGTCGTCGCTGACCCACCAGCCGACCGGGATGGAGACCATCCGTTCGGCGACCCGGTCCAGGCCTGGCAGCCGGGCATGGGACTCCGCGACGACACTGTAGACGTCGTTTCGCTGGTGGACCTGGCTCACCGCGATGCCCTGCTCGGCCATCCGTGCCTCGAATTCCGGCCGGCGCTCGACCAGCACGGTGTAAAGCCAGCAGGACGACTGCCTGCCACGTGCCCGCTCTGTCAGCTCCAGGCCAGGCACGCCCTTAAGCTCGCGGTCGTAGCACGCGGCGTTCTCCTGGTGGCGGGCCACTCTCGCGTCCACCGAGGGGAGGTTCGCCAGACCGATGGTGGCGTTGATGTCGTTCATATGAAACTTGAAGCCGTACTCGGGAATGTCGGCTGCCAGCCGGGGGCCTTCCGGCACGCGCCGGTCGATGCCGTACCAGCGCAGGATCTTCGCGCGCTCGGCGAGTTCCTCGGTGGGAAAGACCACGACCCCGCCATCGCCGGTGGTCAGGGACTTGATCGCCTGGAAGCTGTACACGGCGATGTTGCCGTGGTTTCCCAGACGCTCGCCGCGGTAGGTGGAACCCCAGGCGTGCGCGCAGTCCTCGATCACTACGGGGCGGAAGCCATGCCTCGCCTCTGCTGCGTCAAGGATGCTGCGTAGCCGGTCAAGGTCCACCGGGTAGCCGGCCCAGTGCACAACGACGATGGCGCGCGTCGCGGGCGTAATCTTCCGCGCCAGGTCATCAAGGTTCACGTTGAGCGTCGCTGGGTCGACGTCGACCCACCTGATGCGCAGCCCGTTGGCGAGGATTGGCCAGTTGGTCGCGGTGCAGGTAAGCGCTGTGGTGAGCACCTCCCCCTCGGGAGGCTCGCCAGGCCGGGCCGCGCGCCCGGCGCCTGCGGTCATGTGCAGTGCCAGGTACAGGCCGGAGGTGGCGCAGTTGACGGTCGCCAGGTGGGAGGTACCGAGACGCTCACGCAGCCGGTCCTCGAACTCCTCGACTCTGGGTCCCTGACCGATCCACCCGCTGGCGAGGATGTCGCCGACCATGTGTGGCGCGTCTTCGGCCATCGCGACTTTGAACAGTGGGATCACGTGACGCTCCTTGCTCGCGCTTGTCAGATGTTGCCCAGGCCGGCCTGGCTGCTGGCCTGCACGGCCCCGGGATTCCTGGTCCCGCCCGCAGGCGCCGGCCGGATCCGAGGGCCATGAGTCGAGGCAATGCCGTTGTCTTGCTTGATCGCCTCGGCGAACAGCAGATATCGGTTGTGCGTCAGCGACATGCCGATGGCGGCGGGGTAATACTCACCGTAGAAGACCTCTGCGAGCTCCTCTGGGCGGATGATCTCGCCCTGGAGCTGGAACGTCATGTCCATCGGGTGGTTGAGGTCGTAGGAAACGATCCCGAACTTCTCCGTCTCCCGAAAGATGTCGGAGTTGGCGGATATCCGGTACCGGCCTACCGATACCGCGTCGACCACGTCGCGCAGCGAGCGCAGGTCGGCGATGTCGGCACGCACCTCGTCGGGGCTCTGGGACGGCAACCCGGAGATGAGCCAGATCCATGAGCGGATACCGGCACGGTGGGCATCGTGCAGGGTTGCGAAGATGTCGTTGCGCCGTATCCCCTTGCGGACCACGTTCAGGACCCGCTGCTGGAACGACTCGACGCCGAACAGGATGAGGCGGCACCCGTTGCGGTAGCTGCGGCTCAGGGAGTCGTAGTTGACCTCCCGGGCGATCTTGGAGTAGTTCGACCAGCGGTAGACGCCGGACAAGCCGCGGGCCTCGATCTCGTCGTTCAGGTCGGTCATCCACTGCGGCTCAATGGCCTCGTCGACGAACTGCAGGTGGGTTATGCCGAACTGGGCGCGCAGGTGCTCCATGTGGTCGACCACCTGGGTGGAGGTCTTAGGCCGGTAGTGCAGCCGATAGCCCTCCTCGTGGTCGCAGAATGCGCAGATGCCCCAGTGGCAGCCGCGAGAGCCCTGGTAGGGCACGATCGGCCAGGGCATGAGGTAACCGTCGTGCACGTCGAACCCGTCGTAGTCGTACTGGGCCAGCGTGCTCACCTGCTCGTACCGTTTGACCGGCAGCAGGGTCCGCCCCAACGGCTGCGGGATGAGGCCGCCGATGAAGGCGTCGTCGCGCGGGTCGCGGGAGACCGTGATCGCCTTGCGCCAGTCCGCGCAGCGGGAGTCCCTGGCGGCCCGTCCCCGGCGAGCCAGGGCGAGGATGGCGCTCTCCCCCTCGCCCAGGCACAGGAAGTCGGGAAGCTCCCGCCACCACGACTCTGCCCGTGCGGCCAGCTCGTGCGCGCGCCTGATGTCACTGCCGCCCCAGACGATGAGCTTGTCGTAGCCCGCGTCACGCAGCCACTTCGTGCACGCGATGGTGGCCGCCAGCTGCTGCTCGCCCAGGATCGAGAAGCCGACGACGACCGGGTCCTCACGCTCGACCAGCGTCAGCACCCTGGCCTGGAACAGCTGCCGCAGCGGGCGCCACGCCTCATGGTCAAGCACCGCCGGATCGGCCAGCGCCCTGGCGATGTCGGCGTCCTGGTTCACGAAGTACCCGTAGTGGATGATCGCGTCGAGGACGTTGAGCCGGCGAAGGTCCCACGTCGCGATGGCCTGCCGGTGCCTGGGCATCTCCAGCACATCCCGGTCGATGCCGTGGTGGGCGAGGATGTCTGGTACGTAACCCTGGCCGCCCAGCACCACCTTGTGCTCATGCGGTACCCGGGAATGGAAAGCGTCCCGGTCGTGGAAGTCTCCGAGCGCGCTGTCTGCTATCTCTCCGTATCGGGCTGTGAAGAACAGCGCGTTGGCGTCGATCTGCGTGGCGCGGACTCCGTTGGCGCGCAGATGGCCGGTGAGCGCGGCCGTTGATGCTGGCGGGCCGTACGGGTCCCAGTAAGGGGGATGGACGAGAACTACGTCAGATGGCATGGTGCACTCCTGTCGCCAGGGCGGGCGCGCGCGGGGTTGCCGCGCCATGGTCCGGGCCGTCGCCGGGAAAGGGATGGCCCAGCGCTGCGGCGGCCTGCCGACGGACCAGCCCAGGAAGGTCGGTATGCGGACGCAGGCCGGTTAGCTCGAACAGGCGGGTGGGGTCGGCCAGCGTCGCGTCGGGGTCGTCGTTATCAGCGGGCTGCGGGTCCACGGTGGCGGCCTGGCCGAGGGCCGTGCCAACGGCCGCGAGCATTTCCCCCAGCGTGTGCGCCGTCCCGGTGCCGATGTTGACGATGCCGCTCGCCCGCTGCTCGGCCAGCGCGAGCATCGCCGCGCAGATGTCGCGGACATCGGTGATGTCCCGGGTACGCTCCAGGCTCCCGTAGACCCGCGCCGGCCGGCCTGCGGCGACGTCCATAATCCAGCCCGACAGCGCCATGTCGGGACGCTGGCCCTCGCCGGCCGCCGTGAACAGCCTGGCCGCGACCACCGCCCCGCCGGCCGCCGCGCGGGCGGCACACAGCCGCTCAGCCTCTACCTTGCTGGCGGCGTAGCCGCCGCGCGGGCGCACGGGCTGGTCCTCCCGGCATGCCGCGCCGTCGGAGCCGCCGTACACCGACGAGGACGAGGCAAGCACTACCATCGTGCCGGGCGGGGTGCTCTCCAAGACCCGCCGGGCTGCCTGTACGTTGTCACGATGCCGACGCCAGGCCACGTCCGGGCTGCGGTCCCGCACCCCAGGGCAGCCTGCCAGGTGCAGCACGATGTCGGCATCGCGAAGCGCGGCATCGACGGCGTCGCCAGGCAAGCTCAGATCGGCCTTCACGCGCGCCAGGCCCGGCAGGGCCGGCTGGTCACGGCGGTCGATCGCCACCACGCCCCGTCCCGCCTCGCGCAGGAAGCCGACCAGGTTCGAGCCGATGAAACCTGCGGCTCCTGTCACGACTATCGCCATCGCACCTTGCCTCCGTGAGTACCTGTGGCCACCGCCTGCAGGCTCAGCCGTGTCGCCGTTCGAAGTCCCTCAGGAAGCCGGCGAGGGTATGGGCGCCCTCTTCCGGCATACCGAGGTACATGCTGGCCCGCACCCCGCCGACCGCAGAGTGGCCCTGAAGACCGTACAAACCCTCGCTTTCGGCCGCGTCCAGGAACATGCTGGTCATCGACGGGTCAGCCAGCTGGAACACCACGTTCGTCCAGGCGCGTGCCCTGTCCTCGACGGGCGCGGTGAATATGCCTGACGCGTCGATCGCGGAGTAGACGACCTCTGCGCGCCGACGACCCCGCTTGACCACCTCGGCAACACCACCCTGATCGCGCACCCAGTCGAGCACCAGCCCCGTCACGTACCAGGGGAATGCGGGCGGCGTGGTGAACCGGCTGCCGGTGCGCAGGTGAACCGCGTAGTCGAACGTGGTCGGAGTGAAGGGGGCGGCGTCCCCGATCAGGCCGCGCCGCACGATGACCAGGGTCATGCCCACCACGCCGAGGTTCTTCTGCGCTGACGCGTACACCGCCCCGAAGCGGCTGATGTCGACGGGCGTTGCGAGCAGCGCCGCCGTCGCGTCGGCCACCAGCGGCACGTCGCCGGTCTCCGGCACGTAGTCGAACTGCACGCCATGGACTGTCTCCACGGGCGTGTAGTGCACGTATGCCGCGTGCTCGTCCAGGCAGAGCTCATCTTGCGCCGGCACGCGCCGGAACCCCGACCCGGCGCCGGAGCCCGCCACGTTCACCGTGGCGTACCGGCGTGCTTCCTCGGCCGCCTTGCCTGACCAGAGCCCGGTGTGCAGGTAGTCGGCCCGGTCCCGGCCGCGCAGCAGGTTCATGGGGATCATGGCGAACTGGTTCGACGCTCCGCCGTGCAGGAAGAACACCGCGTACTCGTCCGGCACGGCGAGCAGCTCGCGAAGGTCAGCCTCCACCTGCCGGAACAGCTCCAGCAGGCGCGGATCCCACTGGCTGGCCTCCAGCACCGAGATCCCCGTTCCGTGCCAGTCGCCAAGGTCCTCGCGGACCTGCCTGCGAACCTCCTCAGGCAGCGTGGCTGGCCCGGCACTGAACGAATAGCGCACCCTGGACATGGTCAGTTCAGCAGCCTTATCGCGAAGTCTCCGGCATCGGTGCCGTCCTCGAACAGCAGCCATGTCTGGATGGTCAGCCGGGGCGGGTCATCGAACGGCTGCACCGCGTGGGGCAGCGCAGGGTTCCACACAACGAGGTCGCCCTCGGCCGGCTCCACCAGGCAGGACGGCGCGGACTGCGGGATCTCGCCCGGCCCGAACAGGTACGACTGGCGGGACTGGCGGTACTCGCCGTCGTAACGCCAGATCCGCGTGCCGCCGCCTGCCCGGGGCATGCGCAAGTACACGTTCGCGGTCAGGCAGTTGCGGCGGCCTGCGTCAGCGTGGACCAGTTCGCCCGACGCCTCCATCACCCGGCCCACGCCGGCCACGCTCAGCCGACCGTCCTTCCGGTACAGTCCCGCGCCTCGCGGCGCGATCTCGTCCAGCTCAAGCCGGAGCCGGTCAATCGGAGTGAGGGCCGGCGCGGCAGCGGACCGGATCTCCCGCATAGCGGCCACGACCCCGGTGGAATCGGCCACACCTTCCGGCGTCGTATCGACCGGCCCAACCCGGTCCGAGTCAGTCTCGCTGAACTCCCGGCCTGGCAGCACGCCGCCTCCGGCCTCGTCGCGGCGCGCCCAGCGGACCCGGTAGTTGGTCCGTTCCGGGTGCCGGGCCAGCAGGCTCGTGAGACGCTCGCGCGCCTCGCGGTCGCAGAAGCCCGCGACCCGGACGGCCGCCACCCGCTCCTCGCGCAGCGCGACCAGCGCGTCCGCGTCGAGCCGGTCCACAGTGAGGACATCCCAGGTCATGACACGTCTTCCTCCTTGGCCGCTTCACCGGTCAGCAGGTGGTACTCGTAGAACAGCCCCGGATCCATCTCGGTGTTCACCATGAGGAACGTGGCGAACTCCCGGGCGCGCAGCCTCCAGCGAAGGGCGACTGCCGCCGCGAAGGCCGCGCGGGCCAGCGGGTTGCGGTGGCATGCCCACCGCCTCATCCGCGCGAACGCGTCATGCCGCGGGCGGAAGACACCCGCGGTCAGGTCACGGGTCCCTGAGATGCGCAGGCCCCCAGTGGCGAGCAGGTCATGGACCTCGGCCAGCGTCGGGATGTCCTCGGGCCGCTCGGAGAACAGATCCGCGACGCGTACCAGGTGTGTGCACTCATCCACGCCAAAGGCGCGGTACGGGCGGGTGAGCGTGATCACCGCTAGCACTAGTCGGCCGCCCGGTCGCAGCACCCGCGCCAATTCGCTGAAGAGCGTCTTCTTGTCGCCGATGTGCGAAAGCACCTCGACCGCGTACGCCGTGTCGAAAGCCGCGGTCGCGAAAGGGAGCCGCTCCGCGTCGCCAGTGGTGAACCCGACCCCGGGGACCTGCCTCCGTCTGGCGATGGCCAGCTGGTGACGGTCGATGTTCACGCCCATGACGCGCGCCCTAGGGGCCAGCCGGCCGATGAGGTTCGCCATTCCGCCCTTGCCGCAGCCTACGTCGAGCAGTGCCTGCCCCGGGGCGGGGCCGATCGCCGCCAGCACCAGCTCGGCCAGTCTGCGCTGCCGCCGTGCCGTGGAGCCGGGCCGACGCGGGTCATCGGCGAATCCGAGGTTCATGAGCCCTGGGTTGCCCCCGGCGGCCACGGTGCGGGCGAAGGCGCCAGTGCTGTAGGTGGCCGCCATCCGGGCGGCGTGCCCGGTGGCGCTCATCCGCTCGTCCCCGGGATGCCTGGCATCGTCACGGCGGGATCCTGGTGCAGCACCACGTGGATGGCGTCGCTGCCAGGGGCCGCGCGCAGCCGCAGCGCGGCCTCGGCATCGGCCATCGGGAAGTTGTGCGTGTGCAGGCGGCCCAGCGGCAGCACGCCATCGTAGGCGAGCTGCAGGGCCTCGCGCCACACGGCCCGCGCCTCGCGGACGCCGTTGATAAGCTCGCCTTCCTTGACAAGCGAGACGCTACGGTGGTGCAGCGCCATCACGTCAATGCGGGCCGCGTCGTCTAGCCCGCCGTAGGCCACGATGCGTGACCGCGGGCGCATCAGCGGTATCACCTCGTTGACGATGCACTCTGGGGTGGCCACGATCGCCAGGTCGAAGCCATCGGGGTACGCCTCGCGAAGGGCGCCGGCCACGTCACTGAGTCGGCCGACCCGGACGTCCGTCGCGCCCAGCCCGGCTGCCAGGGCCGTCTTCGCCGGGCTTGGATCCACCACTGCCAGGCGGCGGCATCCGTGCACGGCGGCCAGCGCCGTGATGAGCAGGCCGCTGAGTCCCTGCCCAGCGACCAGGACATCCGATCCCCGCTCAGCGCCCATCTTCCAGGCCGCCATCGCCACGCCGGGCAGCACTTCGAGCAGGCAGCCGTCGGCCAGGGCAATCCGGTCATCGAAGACCAGGGCGTTCTGCGGCCTCGTGACCACGTACTCGGCCAGCGCTCCCCAGCCCTCGATGCAGGTGACCTGGTCGCCGATCCGCACGCCGGTCACGCCCTCGCCAACCTGGTCGACTACGCCGGACACCTCGTGGCCGAGCACGGGATGCCCGTACCGCGTCTTCGGGGGACGGCGTCCGGTGAAGATCCCGATGTCGGAGCCGCAGATTCCCACGCACGCGACCCGGAGCCGGACCTCTCCCGACCCGGCCGCCGGGTCGGGCACGGTGACCGGGCTGAGGATGCCCGGGATAGGCATGGTCAGCAGCTTCACCGCTGGGCCTCGTCAAGCAGCATCCGGCGCAGGGCCGACGGGTAGTAGTAGTCAACCAGCACCTCAGCTACCTGGACCACCGAGTCGCTGCCGAACGTCTTGACGATGCGCCCGGCCAGGTCCAGGTCGTTGTGCCTGCGGTACGGGCATCGCTTGCCCTGGTGCCTGTTGACGTAGGCCCTGCGAGGGTGCGCGGTGTGCCACAGCGAGCCGAGCGCCCGGAAGACCGAGGCCCGGTGCATCATCTCGTTGGTGTCGATGTACTGCGAGCGGCCCAGCTCGGTGACGTCGAGTTCCTCGTGCGCGAAGATCACCCAGCCTTCGCCTCGGGCTGTCGCGGCCCGGGAGTCTGCCGCGATGACCGCGTCGATCTCGGCGGCGTCGTGGAAGTTCCGCGACCGGCAGTAGGCGAGCTGTGTCTGCGGGCTTTTCGCGAGAACCTGGGAAAGGGTCGCCAGCGCCCGCGGATCCCAGGTGTTGTCGCCGTCCAGGTAGGCGATGAACGCTCCCCTCGCGATCTGAAGCCCGTTGTTGCGCGGCTCCCACTCGATGCTCGACCGCCGGCTGTTCGTGGTGTTGCGGATGACCTGGACGCGCTCGTCGGCCAGCCGGTAGTGCTCGATGATGTCGGGCGTGCCATCAGTGGAGGCGTCATCGACGATGATGAGCTCGATGTCTGCCAGAGTCTGGGCCAGGACGCTCTCGATGGCCCTGGGCAGGACCGGCGCGAGGTTCCACACCGGCATGACCACGGACACCAGCGGGTCCGCGTATCCCTCTGCTGCCACGTGCCCGCCTACTCGGACTGCCACAGCGGGTCTGTGGCGAGCTCGTAGCCGATCTTCACCGTGTTCTCCAGGCACTCCCTGACGATCGCCCAGGTGGTCAGCGGGTTTCCGAACATCATCCGCAGCGTGAACACGCTGCCTCGGTCCGCGCGCACTCGCGCCTCGTCGTCACGCGCCGGGAAGGCATGGACGAAGAACGAGGTGCCCATGTTCAGCCGCTCGTGGATCGCCCGGTTGAGCCGGTTCAGCCGCTCGGCGTCGTTGATGCCCTCTGGTATGTACATGAAGGCGACGGCGTTGTGGCTCACGTCAGGATTGATGAGCCGCAGCGCGGGCTGCTCCTCGATCCAGCCGGCGGCCAGCCTGGCCAGTTCGTGCCGCCGGTCGATCTCCGCTGCCAGCCGGTCCCAGCCCCAGTGCTGGAGCATGAACAGCAGCTTGAGGGAGATGAAGCTCTTGCTGTTCACCGCGGGCGTGTAGCTGCCGAGGGACATCTCGTCCTGGCTGATCAGGCTGGTCGGGTCTCCCGAGAAGTACGTGAGCCATTGCGGGTCGCGCAGGAAGAACAGGCTGATGTTGTATGGGACAAGCAGCACCTTGTGCGGGTCCAGCGAGGTGCTGCTCGCCCGGTCGATGCCCGCCATCAGGTGCCGGCGCTGCGGGCTGAACAGCACCTGCCCGCCCTCGCAGGCATCCACGTGCAGCCACAGCTGGTGCCGCTCCGCGATGTCAGCCAGCCGTGTCAGGTCATCGAACGCCATGAACCGGCTGTCGCCGGCTGTGGCGAAGATGCACATGATCTCCTCGCCGCGCTCGCGCACCGCCTCGATCTTGCGCTCCAGGTCGCCGGCATCTATCCGGAAATGGCTGGAGGCCACCTCGCACAGGCACTCCTCATCAAGTCCTGCCTCCGCGCGCTGGCCAGGGGACAGATCGCGGTTGCCCAGCCCGAGCATGAACAGGCTCCGGCGCATCGAGAAGTGGGAGAACGGGCGGTTGGCCAGCACCCGGGTGCGGCGCGGGTCGAACACCTTTCCCTCCGCGACCAGCCGTCGCTTCAGGTGCTCACGCGCGGCCAGCAGGCAGGAGAAGTTGGCACCGGCCCCGCCGAAGACCACCCCGCCCCCGGCGCCCAGCGCGCTCACGCCGTCATTCACCGGGTAGCCGATGACCCTGCGGAGCGTGCGCAGCAGCTCCGTCTCCAGGACCGTCGCCGCCGGGCTGTAGTCGAACGACGAGAGGTTCTGCTGGAGGAACACGTTGGCGATCCCGCCCAGGATGCCCGCCGTCGAGTTGCCGGCATCGGGATGCGCCACGAAGGTCGGCGCGGAGAAGTTCAGGCAGGCGGGGAGGACCTCGTCGCCGAAGCGGGCAATCACCGTGTCCAGCTCCACCCCCGCCTCAGTCACCTCAGCGGCAGACCGCAGCGCGTCGCGATCCATGCGCACCGGAGGGACGACATGCGGGTCAGCAAGTTTGAACGCCACGCATGACTCGATAAGGGCATCGAGGGCGGACTGGAATTCATCGGCCGTCGATGACTGCAGAACATGCCGCGCACTCAATAGGACTCCCTGCTCCGGCCACTTCCGGGCGAGTAATACGAGAATGCCATCTCATGGAATTCTTCTGCTCGGCGCCAGGCTATTCTACTGGCGGACAATGGGCGGATGCCGTGCTTCTGGCTATGACAGCCAGTCCACACGGTAAGGGATGCAGGCGAGTCCGCTGGCGGGTCGCCTGAACAATCTCATATTACTACTTTAACGGCAAGTCGCCACGTAGTGATCGGGGCGAATCAGCGCCATTGTGCGCCCAGTGCGGCCAGCGAGCCTCAAGGTGGCTGATGTGACTTGCCGAACCCGGCCATCACGTACGGCGGGGTATCGCGTCTTCCCGTCAAGGGATTGTGATGCTTCTCACGCAATTCCCTCACCGCTGTTCAGCGCGGGGAAATTCTTCTTTTTTGATCACCCTGGTGACGGAGTACCACATGAGGCTCAGACCTCCGGAAGTCGATGAGCCGCAGGCCGCATGACCTGCGGTTCTCTTATGCCCGAGGCTGCGCGAAGCCCGTTAAATTTTGATATGACCAGGGCATGTCCCCGGCAGCCGCGGACATCCTGGAAGGCATGCCCGGCCCGAAGGACCTGCACCGCGCCGAGCGCGACGGCACCACCTGGATCTGCGCCGGATCCGCGGTCCTGTTCTGCTACCCGGCCGGCGATGCCGGGATGCGGAACGTGGCGGTCTCGGTCCTGCGCCAGCCGGGCTTCGGCGGCCGCGTGGTCGCCGCGGTGACGGGGCTGACCGGGAACTACGTGGCCACGCTGCACAGCCGGGCGCCGCGGGAAGGCGCCGCGGGCCTGGTCCGCGCCCCCGGCCGGCCGGCGAAGCTCGCCGGGGCGGCGAAGGCGAAGGCGGAACGCTGGCGGGCCGAGGGTGCCCCGGACGCGGAGATCGCCCGCCGCCCGGGCGTTCATCACTCCGCGGCCGGCCGCCGGCCCGGCCCGGCGGCCGGGCAGGAGCAGCTTCCGCTTGCCGCGGTCCCGCCCGGCCTGGCCCGCGCCCGCTACGACGACCTCGCGCCGCTGACCGTCACCTCAGCCGCGCTCGCCCTCGGCGTGTCCTCCGCCGAGGGCACCAGGCACCTGGCCAGGGGCCACGCCGGGGTCATCGCCGGGACCGCCGCCCTGCCGGAGCCGCGGGCCCCGCGGCCCCGCCTCGCCGTCATCGCGGACGGCCGCGACCCGATCGCCCCGCAGCGCCAGCTGGCCGCCGCGATGCTCGCCGCCGGCGCCCCCGCCCTGCACGTCTGCTACGTCGACGACCACTTCGTCCCCCGCGAGGGCGCCAGGCCCGTCCCGGAGGGCTGGAACGCCAGGCGCCGCACGGCCTGGCCGTCACCCTGCCGCCGGCCCTCGCCCAGCCGCGGCAGGTCACCGGGCCGGACGCGCCGGCCCTGCCCGGCTTCGACCGCGGCGGCTCCTTCCCCGCCGTTTCCCCGCCGTCTTCAGGGCCTGCCGGGCAGCCGCAGCGGACTGGGTCACCTGGCGGCGCGGCCCGCTCGCCCCCTGCGCCGCCGCGCCGCGCCGGCACCGGGCCGCCCGCGGCGACGGCAGGCCCGCCGAGGTCCCCGGCCTCGCCGGCGAGACGGTGACACGCTCAAGGACTACGGCGAGGCCCGGCAGATCACCCTGTCCGAGGACGGCGCCCCGGTCCTGCAGGTCCTGGCCAGCGACACCGCGGCCCCGGCCGCGGCGCCGCTGGCCTGGCTGCGCTGCCGGCGGCGGATCGAGAACCTGTTCAGGTACCTCGAGGCGAACTACGGCATCCACTGGCTCTGCGACTACCACGCCGAACCCGAAGACGACGACCACCCGGTCCCCGGCCCCGCCCGCGCCGCCGCCCGCGCGAGGCTATCCGCCGCCCGCGCCCGCCTCGCCGCCGCCGGGCAGAACCTCGCCTCCATCATCCACGGCACCTCCGGCGTCACCGGCGCCGCCGCCGCGAACAAGGCCATCCCCGCCGCCCGGAAGAAAATCACCACCGCCCAGCGCGCCGTCACCACCGCCCGGACCGCCCCGAAGACAGTCCCCGCCAGGATCCCCGCGAACCAGCTCACCCCCGGCAAGCAGAAAGCCATCCCGGACACCCGCCGCCGCTCCCTGCAAATGGTCCCGCGGCTGCCCGCCGCCGCCGCCGAGCACTGAACCGCCTCCACGACGAGCCCAGCGCCGCCCCGCCCCGCATCCCCGGCGACACCCGGCCCATCACCTGCCAGCCCGCCACCACCCCGACCCGGATTTAACAACGATCAAGGACCGACTTCCGGAGGTCTGAGACTCGCGCCAGGCACATCAGAAGCGGCCGCGCACGAGGATGATCAGGTGCCGCCGAGACCGTCGCTCCGCACATGGTCATACCCGGTTATACTCGGAGTATGAAGACCGCGATTTCCCTGCCGGAAGACACCTTCGAGCAGGCCACGGAGATGGCAGCGGAGCTGGGCATCAGCCGTTCAGAGTTCTTCGCCCGGGCGGCCCGCATGTACCTGGACGACCTGGCGTCACGGTCGCTCACCCAGCAGATCGACGAGGCCCTCCAGACGGCAGGCCGCGACGACTCCGCGGCGGCCGCCACCGCGGCCGGCCGCAGCCGCCTGGCACGCCAGGACGACTGGTGATCCAGCGTGGCAGCATCTGGTGGGCTGACCTCGGAGAGCCGCAGGGCAGCAGACCCGCCAAGCGCCGCCCCGTTCTGATCATCCAGTCCCGGCCTTTTAACGCCAGCCGCCTGAATACCACCGTAGCTGCGGTCATTACCTCCCGCACCAGCCTCGCGGCGATGCCGGGAAACGTGTTCCTGCCCGCGACCGCCTCCGGCCTGCCCAAAGACTCCGTCGTCAATGTCACTGCCCTGGTCACACTCGACAAGACC